>Ga0193747_1000007_pt1 | contig 269278 bp, 205 predicted proteins | sample L1m2metaG_FD_143048 | JGI IMG/M metagenome (GOLD analysis project Ga0193747, IMG submission 143048) | Soil microbial communities from a riparian zone of the East river system, Colorado, United States - L1m2 | ecosystem: Environmental > Terrestrial > Soil > Riparian zone | place: USA: East... | reverse complement strand
TCTGGTAAGACTCGACTTGTAGAGTAGATAGACGAAGTAGCCTGTCTTCTGAAACTCGTCCGAGAAGAAGTAAGCCGCAGAGACTCCAATTCTTTGGTCATGTATGCACTGCTGGTTTGTGCCGCAGTTCGCTATCTGTCCAGTCCAGTAGTCCCAGCCCGCTTGATCCGGCTCGCGTCCTAAGAAGTCCAAGTACTGCTGGCGTACGAATACTCTTCCATCGTCAATCGGGTTCGATGGCGCGGGCGCTGTGCGCAATGCGAAGTTGACTGTCTGCGCGTTGGTCAACACCGTCGGAGAGGTTTCGGAAGTGTGCGAGTTGACGGAATAAGCATCAGGCTCGCCGCCGGAGATTCCGACCACAGGGAAGATGTTGGTGTTGCCGCTGCCGTAGCGCGTGATGACGCTGCCGTCGCGTCGTAGCTCCACCTCGAAGTTCACAGGAAACTCCGTCGCAGCCGTGCCGTTGCCGAACGTCACTCCCTGCCAGCGGAAGATTATGCGATTCAGATCAGGCGTGGTCACGTAAACATCGTCGCCCGCACGCCTGTCCGTGCGCAGGTCGTCCCACAGTGCGGCAATCATCTTCTGGCTGTTGAGGCCGGAGACGGCGCTCGGCACGTCGTCGGCGTCGCCGTTCCCACGCTTCGGCGGCGTGGAGAAGTAGAGCGCGCCGTTCGTAGAGATTGTGACTGAAGTGTAGACCTGCCCGTAAAACGGGAAGCTGAACGGCAGCGGGTAGTTCTCAGAATATTTGTCGTCGGCGTTTAACCCTATAGGCGTGCCTGTAGAGAGCGTGCCCGGCGGGGCAGTTTCGGAAACGACGTATGGATCGGATATGTCCGCGCTGATTGACACGGGCAGCAAGGCCGGTGTGCCTTCATTGCCAACGTTATCGAACTCGCGCAGCCTGACGTTGCCGGACGTATGCCTGAATGGAATCTTGACCGTCACGGTCTGCAATGTTCCCGAAACGTTCGGCTTCAGTTTCGCCAGGGGAATCGGAGCGCCGGGGTTAGCGGAATCAACAAAGCTCACATCGTAGAGCGATGCGCGCCCGCTCGCGCCGTCGTCGCCCAAAGCCGTCCATTGCAAGCTGAGCGTGCGCCCCTGCTGTGATGTGAGAGCGAGGTTCGTCACAGTGCCCGGCGGCGTCGTGTCGTTCTCCGCCCCGCTCTGCAAAGAGTTTAAGACGTTCAGGCGGCGTCCCGTAAGAGTCTTGGTAGCGAGCGACGCCAGGTCGTCTCCGTTGAACATGAGAAGCCCACGCAATTGCTGAACGGTGAGATTCGGAAATCTCGCAAGAAGCAGCGCAGCCGCGCCCGCAACGTGCGGCGTCGCCATAGAAGTGCCACTGAAGAAGGAGTAGGTGTTGTTCGGCGTCGTGCTCAGGATGTTGCTGCCGGGCGCGCCCATGTGAACCGTGCTCGTGCCGAAATTCGAGAACGAAGAAATCTGGTCGCTGCTATCCGTAGCCGCGACCGAGATCAGGTTCGGCAGGTCATAGCTGGAAGGATAGTGCGGTGATACGTCAGTATTGACTCCATCGTTGCCCGCAGCGGCTACGAACAGTATGCCTGAGCTATTGAGCGAGTTGATTGCGTCCGATTGCGATTGTGAAAAGCCGTCGCCGCCGTAACTATTATTGAGCACGCGCAGGTTCGCGCCCTTAGTGCCGCCCGTGTTCACCCAAAGGTCGCGCATCATCTTCGCGTAGCCGTAGGCGCGTATTGCATCGCTTGTCGTACCATCTGTTGGCCCAAGAAACTTGAGCGGCATTATCTTGACCTGCCAGTTGACGCCGACCACTCCTATGCCGTTGTTGCCTACTGCTCCGATTGTTCCCGCTACGTGCGTGCCGTGCGCGTCCGCGCCGCTTCCTGCGTAGACCTGATTACTGCCGCACCCCACAGGGTCACCCAGATTGCAGGGTATAAAATTCCATCCCTGCACATCGTCAATGAATCCGTTGCCGTCGTCGTCTATGCCGTTACCTGCAATCTCGCCGGAGTTCGTCCAGATATTTGCCTGCAAGTCCTGATGATTGATGTCAATGCCCTCGTCGATGACGCCAACGACCACGCTGCTGCTGCCGGTGGTGGTGTCCCACGCCTGCTGCGCGTGAATGTTTGTCATGCCGTATAACTGTCCAAATGACGGGTCGTTAGGGAGGGCGTCGCGTTGCAGTATGTAATCAGGCTCTGCGTAGATAACATCCGGGTGTGATTTCAGGGCGACTATGGCTTGCAGAGTCCGGTCAGGGTCAACTTTCGCCAGACGAAGACCGGGCACGAGCGAAGCATCTGCCAGACTCTCGACTCTGATCTCAAGCTGCTCGCCGTTGTCAGCCCGGAGTTGCGTTGCTTGACGCTGTTGTATCCTCGCCGTAGATTCGTCGCGGTATCTGACAATCACGTTGCCGGGCACGAATGCACGGCTGCGCTTCGCTTTCTTGAAAGTCGGCTGCTCTATTTGCGGCGCGGCCAGAGAGGCGCGAGGGCTGAAGGATGTTAATGAAAGAAGGCAAACGAAAAGTATAAGAATGATAACGCTTGTGATGAGGGATGAGCTTCTGACCGAGCTGAAAGACATGGGGAACATACTCCTAAAGACCTTCATATTTCTACTTCAGGGGGCGCAACCGGGTTTTGACGAAAGCAGTTGCGCGCAGCATGAGTCAACGGATTCATCTACTTGGTCGAAAGAACCTGTTTTGCGAATTCACGTAGATGCGCGCCGGAGTGTCTGGCCGAAAACGTCTCTTTTGATGCAAAACTACTGATCTAAGATGTAAATGAATTTACGGACGACAGAGGATTTACTGCGAAGGGCTGCCACTCAATCGGAGCAGTTACCTGCCCGGCATTGTGGCCGCCGCCACGGGTAGAATAACCCTCAACCTGAGACAGACTACAACGACTCTCTTCCGAGGACAAGCGCCGAGCGTGCCTATCAACAGACTATTCATTTAGCCCTAGCCACGCCCTTTGGCCCATGCGCCAGCTTCAGACGATGCTCCATCATAGATAGGGAAAGGCAGAAGGAAGAAAGACTCTATCAACTCGTACCGCAGCTAAAAGTCCCGCGAGCGTCGTATGAATCGCTCGCGGGACTTTAGTAGTGTGACGAATTTAAACGAGCAGCATCTTCAACATCAATTGGAAGCGCAGTCGGAGTTATGACGAGTAACGGTCGTGCCGAACCTCAACTGGTACTCGCCCGAAGTGATGAAGGCGCAGACCATGTTGCGGAAGTTGTTCGGCGCGGGCAGATTATTGAGTATGCCCAGCCAGAAGGTATATCCGCCCGTATCCACATCCCTCCTCAAATATCCGAAATACTGCATCAACACAAACGCAGGGTTGAACTCCGCCTGCGCATACTCCGTATAATCTATCAACTTACGCAATGTCACCGCTCGCTTGTTCACCAGACTCGTCCCTGCATCATAAGTCGAGAGCAACTCCGCTCGATGTGTCGTTAGATCAACATTTGAACTCTGCCTCGCACTCTGTATCAGCGCGTCTACAAAAGCATCTCTGGTTTGGGTCACAGGGTACAGGTTGGTGAACGCTGTGCGCTGCACGAAGTTTTCCGCGAAAGACTGCTTGGCTGCTTCCAGATTCCCGCCAGCCACCACCTGCGGACGATCCGCGCTGAACTCCGTGTAGTTAGGCTGTCTGGTAAGACTCGATTTGTAGAGTAGATAGACGAAGTAGCCTGTCTTCTGAAACTCGTCCGAGAAGAAGTAAGCCGCAGAGACTCCAATTCTTTGGTCATGTATGCACTGCTGGTTTGTGCCGCAGTTCGCTATCTGTCCTGTCCAGTAGTCCCAGCCCGCTTGATCCGGCTCTCGTCCTAAGAAGTCCAAGTACTGCTGGCGGACAAACGTTCTGCCGTCGTCTATAGGATTAGGTGGCGAGGCGGGCGCTGTTACGTTGGCCGTGAGCGTGAAGCTCGCGTTTGAGCCGCAGTTGTCCAGAGCTATGAAGTAAGTCCCGGCCTGAAGCGGAGCGGAGCTTGACGGTGTGATGGTGATTGACTCGGAGGTGTTGGGCGAATCCGAGATGTACTCGGCAAGTCCGGGCCAGCCCACTACGCGCAGCACGCGCTGGCCGAAACGAACGTGCAAGTCAACATCCTGATTGCCGCTCAGATCAATCTTCAACTGCGTCGCGCCCGCAGGCACTTGAATCGCATACTGTGTTGGGCTGACGAAGCAGCTATTGGCAGGAGCACTGGTTAGCGACCCGTTCTGTGCCACGCCTGAACTTAAATTGACTGTGCTGCCCGGCGAATTCTGTGGCAGCGTCGGCGCAGGCTCGTTAACAACCCAGTAGCCTATGGAATTCAGCACGGCAACGTCATTAGCGGTGATAGTCTGCCGCACCCCTGTGGTTATGGCCGGATCCATGATTCCTATTCCGGCACCGTGCTTCCAGTGGCTCGATTGCCAGCCATCGCCTCCGGCTGCATTACCACTTGGCCCGCCCGTAGACAGCCCCAACTGATTACCGCCGCCGTAAAAGACCTGCGAGCCACCGGCCTGCGTCATGCGCGGCGACGTTGCGAAGTTGACGGGGTTATTGGCGTTGAAGCGGAAAAAGTCCCATGCTGTCAGCGCGGCCTGTGCTGGATTAGAAGTCCCGCCGTTCAGCGTGGTGAAGCCCAGCGCGTGTCCTATCTCGTGCGTGGCGGTCGCGTCGAAATCAATCTTGCCGGAATCAATACCGTCGCCGGGGTCAAAGTCAAACGCCTGAGTGCCAGAGCCAAATACGTCAGAGTTGAACCCTATAGCGGGCAAATTTCCAAATGACGCTTCGCCGTCCGGATTCGCGTTCGGACTCATCAACCCAACCGCACGCAAGGTCGAGCTGTTAACGGCCATTACGGAGATGTTGCCGATGTCTGTTGACATGCTGCCGGTGGACAGTTGGCTGTAAAGCGAGGTCTCTGTGTTGTTCGAGGCGGAAGCCGTCAACGCCGAGCGGAAGCTGTCGTAGCCAACGGGGTTGACGACGAGTTGAGAACTGGTCGAGCCAAGGACGTTTGCTGGATACGGTGTGCCGAAGCGAGTGGGGCCGTAGTCCACGTTTATGATGATAGTGATCGGCGTCTGAATGAGCGCTTGCCAGTTTGCAGCGGCTCTGATGAATGCGGCCTTCGCCGCTTGATTCTGCTCCAACTGAGCCGTGCCTATAAGAACTATGTTCAGCCCCGTAGCATCTGTTCGGATTGGAGTGATGCGGTGCAGCCCCTTGGACGAAACCGGGCGCGAAAGCTCTTGCGCTTCTGCGGGCGTCGCCTCGCGGCAGGTGCTCTCGCCGTCCCTGTACTCTATGACGAAATCTCCGCCCGCTGCCGCAGGCTCAGATGTATTCTGGCCCATGAAAAGGTTGTTCGCATCAAAACCGGCTGACGAAGACTGGCTCGGTATGGTACGCGAACGAGCTAGCTTTACAGTTGACTGAGATGTAGCGGCTCTGGTTGTCGAAAAGCCCGGGAGCGCCCCGAAGCTTATGAATGCTGTGAGGGAGAGGGCGAAAATTTTTATCGCAAGACTCTGCGGGGAACGAAGTCGAAACATCCGTAGAACTCCTTATGAGAAGAAAGCGCAGCCGGGGTAAACGTGAAGCGCAAGAAAATTTAGCGAGAAGATTAATATCGGGGGCGAAGCTGGAATAAGGTTATTAAGACGATACCGCAATGGTCTCGGTTGCCTGAACCCTACAAGCTTTTTTCGGGCTGCGAGGGCGTAGCCGGGGAGAGACAAGCTCCTCGGAATCCCCTCACATGCTACCAAAACTTTATGCGCAATCGCTTCTGCCCGTCAACTGTTTTTAGTTCGACGCACAATCCGAAGTTATGCCTTGTAACAGATAACCCAAACCCTAGATGATAATTACTAGAAGCAATCCCATATATAGTTGCAGCATCATTTTGAGCCAATATTTATGCGACTCCCGGCAACACCGAGCTATTTATGAGATGACCTGTTACTGGAATTTAACGGAAAGCCTGCCCTATCTGCTCCGTGCCGAAAGTGCCGATTCCGTTGAGGCGGAAGCTGAAGACCATGCGGTGCTCGTCGCGCAAGCCCACGTTGAAGGTGAAGTATTGAACTGTAACGGCGCAGCAGTTGAACGAGTAGCCAGCCGTCACAGTCGAACTGATGAGAGGCGACGACCCCAGACGGTTTGGATTGTGCTGGAAATCGAAGAACATGGTCACTCCGCCGTAAGGCCCATGCTCTGTATTGCCCAGAAAAACAGATGGCCCCCACTGCGAGCCGCGCACCGTGCCCGGCTCTTTGCCGCGCGCGTCTGCGAACCTGAGAAGCGAGCCGCGCAAGGTGATGGCGCGAGAGTAGTAGAAGGATTGAAATAACTGAAACCACCGTCGGCTGATGCCGAAAGTTACAGAAAAGTCGCGCGCCGCAAATCTGTTCAGGTCGAAATCAGTCCTGACATCCGCGAAAAGAGTGCTGCTTGGGCGGTAGCGCACATCCAGATTCAGAGGCGAGAACCGGCGGGGGATGCCGCCGTAAGTGAATCCCGAAAATGTATTGATTGGATAGAACTGGTTGCGCTGTCCGGGGACGAGTGCGCCTCCGAAATAAGGATCGAAGAAATATTTTCCGCGCAAGGTTATGGTCAAAGCTTCGTAGGGCTGGCTTGCAAGCGCCACGCCCGGACGATTTCGCCGCGCCTGCGCCACAGCAGCCGGGCTTACGTTTTCCGTAGAACGGCGCGTGAAAAATCGGTTCACAACGCCGTACTCTATCTCGTTTGTGTCGGCTATGGCGTCAACGTAATCGAAGCGGATGATACGCTCGAAGTTAGAGATGCCGCCGATCTTCCTGTAGATGATGTAAGGCTCTATGACGTGGCGGAAGAAGAAGGAGTCATCCGTGTGATGGAAGTTGCGAGCGAGCGCGGGCGGTCTTATGTCCAACTCGAATTCGCCGTAGCCGCGTGTGACATCGCGGCCTAAGACGAGGCGCGTCGCCGGGTCAATCGAGTTCGAGTAGTAAGTCCCACGCAATCCAGCGGTCGCCGTCACAGTCCAGCCGCTGAAATTCAAAGGAACGCTGAACATTGGATGAAGATCGAGCCTCTGTACGATTGACGGCGTTAGAATGGGAAGCCCGTGCACCTGCTGGTTGAAAGCTACGATGTCGTCAACAGTCTCCTTGCGCGAGAGTCCTTCCAGTCCTCCCTCGAAAGAGAAATAGACGGGCACTCGCTCAAAAAATCGTAGAGCCGACGCGCGCTTGTCCAGCGTAAAGCTCGGTAGCTGGCGTATGCGTATGCGCGTGTTCGGGATGGTGATTACCTGCGAGCGCGCCAGAAAGTTGAAGCTGTAATCGCCGAAGTTCTTGTTGATGAAGATCTGCGAGCGCTCTTCGGGAGAGATGACCTGCTGAATTGTGTCCGAGAAAATCTGGCGAAACGTCAAACTGGACGTGATGTTCACGTCCGCCGCCGCTAGAAACCCGTTCGGGAAATAGTGTACGCCGCGCACGTAAAAGCTTGACCCGCCCTGATCCGGGTGATCTGCGTCCGCGCGGTGACCGAATATGCGGTCGTCCACAATGTAGAAGCCCACGTCCATGAACGAGCGCGAGTTGGCGCGCGTTCGCAAGTCTGCGCCGAAGCCAAGACCGCGCGACGTGTAGATGTCGTTGCGAAAGGTGATGTCGGCAGAGCGCCCCAGAGTCTGAAAGTAGGCGTTCGATATACGAAAGCCTTTCGCGCCCGAGCCTCCTACGGTCGGCGTTAGAAAGCCGGAGGCGCGGTCGCGCGGCTTTATGGAGAGAGAGGCGAAAGGCATCCACAAAACGGGTATGCCTTTGACCAGAAATCTGGGCGAGCGAGCGCGCACGCGGTCGTTAATCTTGATGACAGCGCGCCTTGTCCTGAAGCTCCATTTCGGCACGTTCTCTTCGCAGGCGGTTATCTCCGCGTTGATTGCGACGATTGTGTCGTAGCTTATCTTCTCAACGGAATCGGCTGTGAAGTATATGACCGTGCCGTCCAGCGTGCGATTCGTAAATCCTGTGGAATTGACGAAGAAGCCTGTCTTCTTCGCATAGTTCCATTCGGCGCGGGAGCCTGTGATTCGTTGTCCAGGCTCCTGATCAAAGACCACGTTTCCTTCAGCGACGACGCGGTTCGTTGCTTCGTAAACTGTGATGCGATCCGCCTGAATCCTGAAAGCGCCTATGCGCGCATCCACGTTCCCTTCGTACATGACTACGCGCGCGTTCTGCGGGCCGGAAGCAGTGCTTCTCTCCGCATTCACCGTCAACTCTTCCGTTGACTGTGCGCCTGTGGTGGTCGTAGGGGTAGTGTGCGGGCGCACGGGTTGCGGCTGATCCTGCTGAAGCGGGTTGATGTTGGGCGTGTCTGTGAGCGGGTTCGAGACCTGACGGTCAACAGGATTGGTCTGTTGCGCGCGCACTGTCATCGCACAAAAAAAGAGGCAGAACAGACCAACGCTGAGTGCAGCGTGCCGCATGATTTTCGGGAAACCCGCGTGCAAAGATGAAATGAAGACCTCCGAATCCGTGAAGCCGAACGAAACGCGAGGGATGCTAACACGGAAAGACGGAAAAGGAGAAATCGGAAGGATGAAAGATGATTATGACGCGGAAGATACCGAAGACGCATAGACGCGGCGAAGAAAGGACGCGGGAAGCGGGCGACGCCTAAACGCGGTGAAAAAGAGAAAAGCTTTTTGGTTTTATCGTTGCATCTCCTCGTCGCTTCTTTCCATGTGCTGCTGTATCCTCTCATTCGATGGCCGAGCGTTCATCTAAAGCGTTGCGCATCATGATTGTGGCGGGCGAGCCTTCTGGAGACGCGCACGCGGCTGCGCTCGTTCGTGCGCTGCGCGATGAAGTTGGAGCGCCGCTGGAATTTTTCGGCTCGACCGGCACTCTGATGCGTTCCGTCGGTGTCGAATCAATCGTTAAGTCAGACGAGCTTGCGATTGTGGGACTGGCGGAGATTGCAGTTGCTCTGCCGAAGTTCTGGGCGGCTTATCGCCGCCTGCGTCGCGCGGCGCTTGATGGCGAGACCGATGCAGTTATCTTTGTTGATTGGCCCGACTTCAACCTGCGTCTGGCTCGCGCGCTGCACCGGCGAGGCCTGAAAATCATCTACTACATCAGCCCGCAACTGTGGGCATGGCGCGGCTATCGCGTGCGCAACATACGGCGCGATGTTGACCTGCTGCTCACGATTCTTCCTTTTGAGAAAGAGTGGTACGACGAGCGCGGCGTCCATCACGTCGAATTCGTAGGTCACCCGCTCGCAGGCGAAGTTCATGCAGAGTACGGGCGCGAGGAATTCTGTCGCCGCAATCATCTGGACACGTCGCGTCCAATCATAGCGCTGCTTCCCGGCAGCCGCCGAAAAGAGTTTCAGCGAATTCTTCCGCCCATGCTGGATGCTGCGCGAGTGGTTCAGAGCCAGCTACCCGGCGCTCAATTCGTCATAGCGCTCGCACCCAATAGAGATAAGGATGAAGCAGAGGAGTTAATCGGCGAGGCTAAACTAGGGGGCGCGACTTTGCCCGATGAGATGCGCGTGGTTCAACACGCAACACGCGAAGCTTTGGCGGCGGCAGACGCAGCGGCGGTCACCAGCGGCACAGCTACGCTGGAAGCGGCGCTCATGCTTTGCCCTCACGTAATCGTTTACAAAACCTCCTCGCTCAACTGGCACACGCTTGGACGCCTCATCGACACAGAGCATTATGGTCTGACGAACCTGATCGCAGGCGAAAGGCTTCTGACTGAGTTGATGCAGGACGAGTTAGGCGGCGAGCGCCTTGCCGGTGAGCTTTTAGATTTACTGGACGAGGAACGAAACTCTAAGATTCGCGCGCGTCTGCGAGAAGTCGCTTTGAGTCTGGGCGAGGGCGGCGCTTCACAAAGAGCCGCAAGAACGATCTTGCGCACGATTGAGGGATGGAAGAAACGCTAACCTGCAAAGAGCCTATGAATACTTAGCGACTTGCATGGGCTAAGAACGTAGCGCCGTTTTACGTTAACATCTGCTCGCTGTCTACGACTTTTCATTCAACCGCTCTTTCAACTTCTTAATCTCTTCTTTTAATTCCTTAATCTCCTCTCGCATCCTGGGCACGCGGCTCAGGTGCGCGTTCAATCGCTTGTATTCGTCCAATGGCTGCACGGGGATGCCCCACCAGATGCCGGGGCGAACAATCTTGCCGGGCAGCACGCCCGCCTTAGAGCCTATGATTGCGCCCTTCATCACGCGAGCGTGATCGCCGAAGCCCACCTGCCCGCCGATGATGGCGTCGTCTTCTATTACCGTGCTGCCGCTGATGCCCGTCTGCGATGCTATGACGACGCGCTCGCCTATCTCTACGTTGTGAGCTATCTGAACTAGATTATCAATCTTCGTATTTTTTCCTATGCGCGTTTGGCCCAGCGCGCCACGATCAACGCAACTGCCAGCGCCTATCTCAACATCGTCTTCGATGAGAACCGTGCCCCTTTGCGGAAACTTGTGGCGCACGTTTCCTTCATCCGGCACGTAGCCGAATCCGTCCGCGCCCACCACCACGCCCGCGTGCAATATAACGCGGTCGCCCAAATGCACGTTGTCGTAGAGAGTGACGTGAGAATGTATGACGCAATCGCGCCCTATGTGAACATTATCGCCAATGACAGCGCCCGTTCTGACTTGCGCGCCAGCGCCAATTTGCGCTCGCTCGCCCACCTGAACGAAAGCTCCTACGAACACGTCGTCGTCAATTTGCGCGCTCGCAGCAATGACGGCTGTCGGGTGACGGTACGAACCTTGACGCTCTGGCGGGTGAAGAACCTCTGCAATCAATGCAAAGGCGAGTTTGGGGCGCGCGGCTTCTATGCAGCAACGACCGTCAAGATTCGCACCTTCAGGCACTATCACGCACGAAGCAAGGCTTGCGCGCGCCGCATCCAGAAACTTTCTATCCTCCACAAAAGCTATATCGCCCGCGCGCCCGCTTTCCAGACTTGCCACGCCCAGAATCTCGACGAAGGGATTGCCGCAGACGCGCCCGCCCACGCGCTCTGCCAGTTTCCGAACGGTTATCGCTTCCCGCTGTTGACTCATCTCACTTCAGCCTGGAACTCTTCCTCGACGCCGCCCAAACGTCTTCGCTCTCGAGTGACGCCACGCCGCGAATCGCGTATGAAATTGATCAGATGATTTACGTTCTCATCATTAAGATGAGCCATGCGCGCAAGCGCCTCTTCCATTGGCAGCCCTGAACGAAAGAGAAGCTGATAGGCATTCTTCAAAGCGCCGCGCTCTTCTCTGCTAAAGCCAGCGCGACGCAAGCCCACAGAGTTCAGGCCACGCACGCGCGACGGATTTCCATCCGTCACGAAAAACGGCAACACGTCCTGCACGATCTTGGATTTGCCGCCCACCATCGCATAACGCCCGAACCTGACGTACTGGTGCGCGCCCACATTTGAAGAGAGAAAGACGTGATCCTCAACCGTAATGTGCCCCGCCAGAGCCGCGCCGTTTGCGAAGATATTATCGTCGCCCACGCGGCAGTTGTGCGCCACATGCACCCCCACCATAAAGAAGTTCCGCGACCCTACGATTGTAGTTTCGCCCTCACCACTAGCCCTGTGCAGCGTCACACTCTCACGAATCAAATTGTCATCGCCAACGACCAGATAACTCTTCTCCCCCCTGAACTTCACATCCTGCGGCTCGCCCCCAAGCACGGCATTCTCGAAGACGCGGTTGCGCCGCCCTAAGGAGGTGAACCGCTTTACAACAGCATGCGCGCCAATCTCACACCCTTCACCAATTATCACCTCGTCTTCTATTACAGCGTAAGGCCCTATGCGCACATCCGCTGCGATGCTTGCGCGCTGGCCTATGACAGCAGTCGTGTGAATGCTCATAATAGTGCAAAGCGATAGTACATACTCCTCACCATTGCCGCAACTGAGTTAACTTAAGCAACAGGCTCACAGGTTGATTAGATTAGTGCCGATTCGTCAGGAAGAGGAAGTAAGGCAAAGTCTGGTGCCTGACCATTCACATGCCTTAGACCGGGCATTCAAATCTGGACCTGGCCTGCTGCCCGGCGCACTCTTTCCTTGCCTTTGCTCCGCAATGCCACTATCATGTGATGCTGCAAGGCTTTGCGTGTTGTTGTTTTGCAAGGCCGCAGCATAATAGAGCAATTTTTTCATCTCTGTTCTTTTAGGCGCGTCTAAGTGTGTGCGCTTTGCACCCAAAGGAGAAGGATTCTTGTTTAGCGATCAGTTCCGTCGAGGCGAATCGGAAAAGGGAAAGTTGAGCGGGGTGAAAAGCTCCCGGCTGCTTTCCGGTCTTTCCAATGCCGCGTGGAAGGTGTTTCAATCCATCAATACGCGGCTGCCGGAGGGCGAGGCCGTGCGACCGAAGTGGGCACCGGGGAAGCTACTGAAATCTTACGAGCGAACAAGCCCGCCGCTTGGCTTCCCGCGCGAGACAGACTCTTTGTGCCCACGCTGCGTCAAGGAAGTACGCGATGCCGTCATCACTGGCGAGACTACGCTCGAAACTCTGATGAACGAGCATCCGGGCGAGATTAAGGCGCAGATTCTGGAAGAGAACGGGCAGGTCATCATGCGCAAAACCTGCCCGAAGCATGGTGAGTTCAAGGACGTGATGGCGACCGACCCGGAATTTTTGCGTCGCATAGAATCGCTCTTCTTCGGCAGAGATTTCAGGGCGGCTGAAGACTCAAACGTTCACCATCACGGAACTTCAAACATAAAATTCGGGCGCGGCGCAGTGTTGACGGTTGATCTTACCAATCGCTGCAACATGATGTGCAACCCGTGCTTCATGGACGCCAACCAGGTCGGCTATGTTCACGAGCCAACGTTCGAGGACACGAAAGCAATCTTAGACCGCGCCGTCTCTTTCAAGCCGCGCCGTCAAGTCATAATTCTCTTCTCCGGCGGCGAGCCAACGCTCTCGCCCTACTTTCTCGAAGCCGTAGCTTACGCCAAGAAGGTCGGCTTTTATCGAATTCTGGCTGCGACCAACGGAATTCGTTACGCGGAAGATATTGAGTTCTGCAAAGCTGCTAAGGCAGCAGGGCAGCACGGCGTCTATCTGCAATTCGACGGCGTTTCGGAAGAGAAGAATAAGCATCGCGGCGTAGGCAATCTCTTCGACGTGAAACTGAAGGCGATTGAGAACCTTGCTTCTGTGGGAATCAAGGTCACGCTCGTCACCACAATCGTCAATACGATCAACAACGACGCCATAGGCCAGATAGTAGAGTTCGCTGCAAAGAACATCGATAAGGTTCAGACGATTGCTTTCCAGCCCGTATCGTTTACGGGGCGCGACGAGGATGTGCCGGATGAGATTCGCATCAAACAGCGCTACACCCTCTCTGGCATGACGCACGATCTTAAAGATCAACTCGGCGGCAGGCTTCAACCTCTGCGCGACTGGTTTCCGCTCTCATCCTATTCTGCATTCACCTCTGTGATGGACATGCTTCAGGGCGCGGATGCTCCCTGGGGCTGGTCTTCGTGCAACTGTCACCCTAACTGCGGCATATTCACGCTCGCGGTCGTCAATCGAAAGACAGGCGATTTCAAATCGCTCTTCGAGTTCTTCGACTATGAGCAGTTCATGCGCGACGTTGCTGTAATCACAGACACAGCGCGCGGGCGCAAACTATCTTACGCGCAACTCGCTATGGCAATCATGCGCTCCTTCCGCGCAGAGGATGCGCCGGAAGGCTTTCCGATTTCGCAGATCATAAATCTCTTCCGCCCGTCTTCGACCAGTTCCAACTCAGACCGCAACGACCGCATGAAGACGCAAACGGCGGACGACCCAAACGACACATGGCGCGTGCTCTGTGTCGAGGGCATGTGGTTTCAGGACCTGTTCAATTATGATTTCCGCCGCACGGAGATGTGCGTGATACCTTACGGCACGCAGGAAGGCGAGATAAGTTTCTGCGCCTACAACACGGGCGTAGGCTGGCGGCAGATCATAGAGAACATGCACAAGACCGCCAACCTCTCCGAATGGTACAGCGAGCACGGTCGTCACGCTGTTTACGCCAAAGGCCACAACGTGCCCGGCATCGCAAAGACCAACACGCTCAGCCTGCCAATCATAAGCGCTATCTTAGCGGAAGACAGTGAAGAGCAGACCGCGAAGGCTTCGCCTTATCTCATTGAGGAAGCACATGAAGAAGTAAGCGTTTAGCATTCACTTAGCTACAAATATGCAGGGGGCGGCTTTTATATGAGCCGCCCTTTTTATGTTGCGGCAGGAGGATTCATTTAAGAAGCATGTCTATAGCAGTTTGCAGTTGCATTGATACTATCGAAGTCAATAAACATCGAAGTGAAACCTCTGTTTACGGTATCAATGCAAGCGCAATTCGCTAAAGTCAAGAACTTATCTTATGTCGCGGCATTTCTGCTTCCGCCTTCTTATCTTCCAAAGACTTGTGTGGCTGAGCGCGCTGCACTGTGCGTAGCTGTGCCACGGTGTCGCGTATGCGCCCGGCAAGTTGCTCTATGGTCTCGACGCGCTGGCGCGCCTTCTCGCCGAGTGGCTCGCGCAGCAGCAGTTGCGCCTGGCCTATGACGCCCGTGAGCGGGTTGTTGATCTCGTGACGCACGCGCGCAACAAGATCGATGATGTCGGAGAGTTTCGTTTCATACTCGGCGACGAGAGCGCGCAAGCGTTCTTCGTTCGTCAAAGCACCTGATTCTTCGTTAAGCGTAGAGTCGTCGGGACACATTTTCATCCTCAAATTTGTAGTCACGCTTCTCTTTTAAGGAGCATTGATGTGGGAGGCGCTCTTTACAGTTTCTCACGCGACTTGATTGACTTGACTTGCGGCCCCTATATTCTGCGCCGATGCGCGCTCTCAATCAAGAGCAACCTTGCAGCTTTCAACTTTTTCTTCTCACCATACAACTGCTCGCTTCTTCTTTCGAGACGGTGCGCGGTTGACAACTCACGCTTTCTGCACGTAAATTTTTCTCAAGCGCATTATTGGGAGATCGTCCAACGGTAGGACTCCAGACTCTGGATCTGGCTATCTAGGTTCGAATCCTAGTCTCCCAGCCATTCATCAATAAATTAAGGGCAGCCCGACGTGTTGCCCTTTCTTACTTTTTGTATACATAGCGCTTGACAGGCTCCTACTGTGTTTAATAGATTCTCTCAGGCAATGGTGAAATGGGCTACATCTATGGTGTTGATTCTCGCGCTTGCCGGTAGCGCATTGGCCGGTGTGCCGATGCATGCAGGCGAGCAGGGTTACGCAATGACCAATATGCCTGATTGCTGTAAAGCGGCTCAGTCGCGCAGCAACACACCTGCGGTGGAAGCGGCGCGGCTGTGCTGCGCCCTGAACTGCTCATTGCCGGGTACGCCTGTACCATCCAACACTTTCAAGATCGCGCCCGCGCTCGCCATCACTCCAGATAGCGCAGTCCTACTTCGTACTGTCGAAGTGCCGGGCGCACAAGCTGCAAACATCAACTCGCCACACGGCTATCAACAATATTCTAATCCCGCCTATATACGCCATCTCGCGCTCCTGATCTAAAAGAAGCAGGGTCGTAGTGTGCCTACTTGCATGTAGGTCGTTGAAGCTTTCGTCTCTTCGTCGCTGTGGCCGCACCGCACGAAAAACGCTCCGAAAGCACGAAACCATCTGCTTACTTTAGGAAGGGGAAAAGTAGAAATGAAAAGAAATATCATTTCGGTCTTGATGGGACTGTTGCTGCTCTCTTGCAGCGCTGCCAGTTCCAGCGCAGAAGTTAAGCGAGTGCAGATGCACATCGCTGGCTACCTGTGCGGCAATTGAGTCTTCAATATTCAGAAGGCCGTGAGCCGTCTAGATTTCGCACCGACACTCGGAGAGATTCGAATCACAGACATTAAAAAGGGCATAGGTCTGTTCACGCCTAAGCCCAATAAATTGATCTCCTTCGCACAGTTGAAAGCGGCGCTCAAAAAAGCTGGCTACACGCTGGATGCGGCGGAGATAACAGTTGCAGGAACGCTCGAACGCGACGGCCAGAACTGGGTGCTCGTTACTGATCCGTCAGGGCAGCGCTTCACTCTTGAGGGTGAAAACTTGAGCACGCTGCTGGCGGACGCAAGCCGAGGTGAGCGCGTAGAGATTAGCGGCGACTGGAAAACCGAAGGAGGAGAGGGCGTGTCGGCGCGCGAGGCCGTCTCGCCGCGCACGCTGAAGAAAGCGCAGAGTGTATACAGACAAGCCGCGCCAGATGGCGCAAATGCTAGATACTTTTCTCCCGTAATATTCTCGCCCCTGAGCTTTGAAGCTGACTCATCTTTCATGCCTGTTGTGGAAGAGATTCTGCCAGCGAAGCCTTTAGCGCCGATTCGCACGACCACGCCGGGGCTGACCGTCTATAAGGGAGGCGCAGTGACGCCGCGCCTCTACCTGATAAAACAGCATCTCGGAACTCTTAACGTGAACAGGCAGGTGCTGGACGTTAGCGTCTCTTACACGCCGTCGCCACGCCTTCAGCTAGAAGCTGAAGTGCCTCTTTCGCGTACTGCTTTCGATAATGGAATAACTTCGGGGTCTGGCGCTGGTCTGGGCAACATCACGCTGTGGAGTAAATACCGTTTCTATCGCACTGTGAAAACCTATGGAGATCGCCAGGCTGCTTTCAGGTTTGGGCTAGAGTTGCCAACGGGAAAAAAGAGCGCTCCGACCGCAAATCAAATCAATACTCCGGCCTTCGTTCGGCAACAGCTTACGCCGATTAACGGCGGTCTCTCCCCTCATTTTGATATTGCTTTCTCGCAGGCGGGCGGCAGATTCATCTTCGGCGGGAACGCTGAAGGCATCTTGCGCAGTGAGCGCGCGGGCTTTCGTTTAGGACATGAGATGCGCGTCAACACAGACCTTGAATACGTGCTGCTGCCGCGCAACTATCAAGCGCCGGGGCATGAATTGTTCGCTATCCTTGAAACCAACTTCGTCGAGCGAGGGCGTGGCCGCGTAAACGGCGTTGTAGTGGACGGGAGCAGGTCAACCGAATATTACCTGTCGCCCGGTCTGCAATATGCCGCGCACCCTCGGTTCGTCATCGAAGGGAGCGTTCAAATCCCTGTCATACGAAACACGGGGCCGATGATGCTGCGCACGGATGTCAATGTGCTGCTCGGAGTCAAGTATCTGTTTTGAGGTGGGGCGGATGGTGAGAATAATTGTTCTGGCGTTTCTTCTTCTCTTGTCTGTAGCTGCCCAAGCGCAGGGCACGAAAGCTCCGGCATTATCTTTTAGAGATTTGCGCGGGCATAGGGTGCGCCTCAGTGACTATAAAGGCAAGGTTGTACTGCTAAACTTCTGGGCAACATGGTGTCCGCCGTGTCGCGCTGAAATGCCTGATCTCATCAGGTGGCAGGAGCAATATCGAGCGAGCGGCTTGCAAGTGATTGGGATAACCTACCCGCCGACTAATCGCGCAGAGGTGCGTAGATTCATACGCAGCATCAGAATCAATTACCCCGTCGTGTTAGGGGCTAAAGCGACTAAAGCACTCTTTGATAGCGGGGAAACGTTGCCAGTAAGCATCGTCATTGACCGTGAAGGAAATGTGAGAGAGGTAATACAGGGTATCGTGTTGCCGGAAGAGTTCGAGCAGAAAGTTAAACCGCTGCTCAGATAAACCACAGAGGAATCTCAAGCGCGATTTTGCCCTTGAAGATTCTACGCTGGATAGTCTATAAACCTGATAAGGAGAAACTAATGATGCAGAAGAGACAGGCTATAGCCCTTTTAGTGTTAGCGCTCATATTGTCGTCAGGAGCCGCGAGCGTTTTTGCAGCCGGAAAGACGACAACAATTCACATACAGGGGATGCACTGCAAGATGTGCGCTGCCTCTGTCGCCAAGGCATTGAAAGCCACCACAGGCGTCGAGACGGTTGAAGTCAGCTTTGAAAGAAGCGAGGCCGTGATTCAGTACGATGACCAGAAAGTGACTGAGGCCAGATTGCGAGAGGTTATTAACAGCACTGGCTTCAAGGCTGTGGAAGAGAGCAATACTTCCGGCAACAGCACAGATTGAAACTGCCCAAGACTGGCTGAATATTATCGAGCTATAAAGAAAATGTGAGCCGGAAACGACCGGCTCACATTTTCTTTAAGCAGCGTGGTCTATTCAATGCCTGTTCTTTAATCCCTCAACGATTTCTCTGTATGAAGCTTCGCCGCGCAACGAGTCAAGCGCCGCGTCGCTCGTGATGGCGTTCAGTTCTGTGAAGCCCAGCCCGACCGCCGTTCGCAGCGCTTGAATGGCCTTCTTCTTGTCGCCGTTGAGAGCGTAGGCGCGCGCGAGGTCAAAGAAGACCTGCGGGCTTTTCGGCGCTATCTCTGCGGCGATTTCGAGATTATAGACGGCCTCATCGTAACTGCGCTGGCGCTGCAAGAGCACAGTGCCCGTCTCGTAAAACCGCGCGAACAAGGCGTTAAGCACGCGGCGAGCGACGCGCCGCTGGCCTGTGTCTTCATTCTCGCGCGCGTTCTTCTTCAATTCGGCGAGCATCTGTTTGAATTGGCCGCTGGTCTGAAAACGGCTGTCAGGATCGTTGCGACCGGCCAAGGCTGCGCCGAGTTGATTCATCAACAGTTGCTGTCTTCTTACCTGCTCGTTCTCTTCGCGCAGGGCTTTCTTTACTTCGTCTGTCTCTCTCAACTGCGCAATCTTTCTTCCGGCATCGCTCGCGTCCAATAGTCCGTCGAAGCTTTGATAAAGAGCATCGTATCTCTGATAAGCTTCATAAATTTTCCCGGAAGTTTCCAGGCCGTGCGCCAGTTCAAGTCCTTTGCGCCAGAGAGCATTCACCAGCGCTTCGTCGCGCGTGCGGCGGCCTGACTTGATGGCTTGAATCTCCATCCACTCTATCGCTTCCGTTGCGAGCGGTTGCGGTGCCCACTCGTGCGTGCCGTCGAAGAGAGCTACGCGGTGCGGAATGCGGAATTTTGTTAGCGCTTCGTCCAGCGCTTTCAACTCTGGAAAGTTGAAGTCGTTCGTGCCAATGGTGCCGAAGAAGTTGAAAGGGATGTTTGGCGCAAGCGGAAGCTGCGGGTGAAGGCCAGCGCCGCAGCCTATGACGCCTGCAACGCAGTCGCCGCAGATGCCGCCGAATATGCTTGCCACTCGCGCGCCGCCGGAAAAGCCCGTAGCGTAGATGCGGCGGTCGTCAACCGAAAACCGCGCATGAGTGTCGGCCCACACGGCCTTGATGGCTTCGACAGCAATCGTCATAGGCCCGTTCCTAGAGTTGTTCGAGCCTACTATTATCCAGCCATATTTTTCAGCGGCCTCTCTGAACAATTCAACGGGGATACGCCCGCGAGCCAAAGGGTCGAAGGCGTAAAGCATAGGCCACTTGCGCGCTGGCGTGTAATTCGACGGAAGATAGAGCGCGTAGCTCTGCGCAGCATCAGCACGGCAAACGACTCTCTCTATGACCTGTCCTTTCGACAACTCTTCTGTGCGCGCGTTCGTCGTTGCTGCCTGCTCCCGGAGCGCGGAAATATTTCGGCTCGCATGGACGGAATGAGTCGGGGATAGAATCGCCAGCGCGCAGATGAGCGTGAGCGTCAGGATAATCTTTCTCATTTTTATAGCTACTCTCTGAAGAATAAAGGGAATGGAAAGAACTGAGCGGAAATATCGAGACGGAAAGAATTATTCATATTGAACGGCTATACTTTCATACTTCCGTCTTCATCCCTTCAATTTCATCTGCGCACTTGCGTTTGTAGATTTCTATAAGCACGTCGGCTGTGTCGTCGAGCGGCAGCAGGCTCGTGTCAACAGAGATGTGATAGTTCTCTGCACAAGCCCACTCGCGCCTCGTCATGGCTTCAAAATATTTTTTCCTCATCTCGTCCGACTCTTCAATCATCATGAGCGCGTCCTCTTTCGTTCCCGCTTTGTACAGTTTCATGACGCGATTCACGCGAAAGCCAGTGGGCGCGTGGCAGAATATGGAGAACATCCCCGCATGGCGCGGAAGCACGTGGACTCCTGCCAGACCGACGACCACGCAATTGTGTTTTCCGGCAATCCTCTTCATGATTTCGCCCAACTTCTCGAAAAGCTCGCGGTCTGAGAAGTTCGGCAGGGGTGGCGGCGCATAATGCGATTCGGGCGCGCCGAACGTCAACCCTCCCAGTATTCTCTCCCAGAAGGACGAGACCCTTTCGGCTCGCGCAGCAACAGTTCGTTCGTCGCATCCGAACTCTTTGGCCGCGAGTTGCAGCACTTCCCTGTCAACGTACTTAAGGTTCAGTTTCCTGGCTATGAGTTGCCCGACGTAGGAGCCGCCGCTTCCCAGTTGGCGCGAGATTGTGATGGTAGTCCTCATGGTTAGAAATCTTCCGGCTCCAACTCTTAATACCTGTGCGAGGGCTGGCCTATGTGTATGTGCGGGCCTGTGGCCGTGCCGGGTATCGCCATGCGGAAGGCAGAGAACGGGATTCCGTTCGCGCGCAGGAATTCCAGCAGCGCCTGTCCTTCCGTTCCGTCAGGATTGATTGGCACGTCCATGGCATTGTGATGATCTAATCTCCACTGGTTGTGAATCGCAGATTGACCGAACGCGCTGATGGGCAACTGCCTTCCGAATTTTTGCTGGAAGAAGCGCTGCACTTTCCACGCTTCCGAGAGCAGCCACACGCCCGGCGCATTGTAGCGTATGTAAGCGGTGGTTCTCACAAGACTCCCTGCTGCCACTCTTCCGGCGCGCGCTATCTGCTCTTCCGTTTGAGCTTCGATCAGTATGTCAGCGATTTGAGTGTCTGCGCTCGCCATCTGCCGGCGCACTTCGCTGACTTTAGCCTGTGCTTGTGTGACATCAGACTCGCTCTCGTCCAGAGCATGTTTGGAGATAAGCCCCTGCGCGTACAACTCTCTTGAGTTCGTCAACCTTTCCTGAGCCTTGCGCACGTTGTTTTCGTAAATCGTGAGCAGGGTTTGAAGACTGGCCTTGTACTCTCTGGTAACCTTGATGTACTCCTCCCTGCTCCTTGCAAGTTGCGCTGCTGCGTCCGCCTGCGCGTTGCGAGGTTGTTGCGTCTTCTTCTTTTTCTGCTGAGCGCTGGCGGGCACGCACGTTAAGATAAGCACGCAAAGCGTCAGCACCAACAGCCGGAGGATGGGAATAGGTCTCATTAACAGAGCATACGAATGCTGGCCGGAGAAGTTTGCATTTCTCTCCGTCCTGCGCTCGCCCGAAATTTTATACTCTCTATTCAAAACTCGCTCGTAGATCCTTTTACCTCCTAGTCAGTGCGCCGCAACCGATGCTCCTTTGCGCGCACGCACGCGCTTGAAGAGCAGCGCGGTCGGAATGCTCAGCACGCACAGAAACGCCAGCAATCGGAAGTTGTCAATATAAGACATCAGCATGGCCTGTCGCCCGAGTATGCCGTAGATTGTGCCGTATGCCTGCTGCGTTGCAGACGCTGCGTCCATGCCCTGTCTTATCAATGCCCCTGCTATCTGCTGAACCCTCTGCTGAAACGCCGTATCATAAGGCGTCAGGTGCGAGGTCATGGCTGCCTGGTGCGCCTGCGCGCCGCGCGCTAAGAATGTCGTCACCATTGCGATGCCGATACTGCCCCCGGTGTTGCGCATCAAATTGTAAAGCCCCGAAGCATTTCCCATCTGTTCGTTCTCAAGCGTGCCCATAGCCATCGTCGTCAACGGCACGAAGACAAATCCCATAGCGAAGCCGCTTATGATGCTGGGCCAGACAATGTTGCTTGTGGCTATCTGAAGATTCAGCCCCGCGTACATGTTAGTCGAGAATGCCAGCACAGCGAAGCCGAACATTATCAGAAATCGCCCGTCAACTTTACCTATAAGACGCCCTACTATAAGCATGGAGAGCACGGAACCGAAGCCGCGCGGACTCACGGCCATGCCGCTCTGAACCGCAGGGTAGCCCAGCAGCGTCTGCAAGAATAAGGGAAGCAGAGCAGTTGAGCCGTAAAGCACAATGCCGACAGAAGCTATCAACAATGTGCCCACCGCGAAGTTGCGATTTCGGAAGACGCGAAGGTTAACGATAGGCTCTTTAGCCCTTAGTTCCCAGACAATGAAAGCTATGATTGCAGATGCAGCCAGAATAGTGACCCCGATTATCCATGAGGACGCGAACCAATCTTCCTCCTGACCTTTATCCAGAACGAGTTGAATCGCAGCCAATCCTACGGCCATCAACCCGAAGCCTATGTAATCAATACGACCGGGCTTGCGATTGCGTATGTACGGCGGGTCTTCAACGAACATGTTCGCCATCAGGATGGCGAGCGCGCCCACAGGCAAGTTTATGTAGAAAATCCATCGCCACGAATAGTTGTCCGTTATCCAGCCGCCGAGAGTTGGCCCGATAATCGGCGCGACCACAACGCCCAGACCGTAGATAGCCATTGCAGAGCCGCGCTTCTCAGGAGGGAAACTTTCAAGAAGAACCGATTGTGCTATGGGCTGCAAAGCTCCGCCGCCCGCGCCCTGCAAGATTCGTGCGACTATCAGCATCCCCAGACTGGTAGCCGCGCCGCACATCGCAGACGAGATTGTGAATATGGCTATGCAGACTATAAGGAAACGCTTTCGTCCGAAAACGGTTGTCAGCCACGCGGTCGCGGGCAATACGATGGCGTTCGAGACAAGGTAACTGGTCAACACCCATGTGGCCTCTTCCGTCGTAGCCGAAAGATTTCCCGCGATGTGCGGCAGAGACACGTTTGCTACGGAAGTGTCCAGCACCTCCATGAAGGTTGCGAGCATCACGGAGGCAGCAATCAGCCACGGACTGAAACCCGGCGTCCACACCTGCGGCGAGGGCACGACCACGCCACCGCTTCTTTGAGCGTTGGCGCTCAGTCTTCCGGCACCTTCTGCGCTGCTGCTCATTTCACTTTTACTTCCGGCTCGGCGCTCATTCCCGGCGCGAGTAAGAACTGCGAGTTGGGCACTTCGTCAAAGACTATCTTTACGGGGACGCGCTGAACGACTTTGACGTAGTTGCCCGTCGCGTTCTCTGGCGGAATCAGACTGAAACGAGCGCCCGTTCCCGCCTGTATGCTGTCAACGTGTCCTTTGAAGATTTTGCCGGGATAAGCGTCAACGGTTATATCAACAGTTTGGTTGGGCTGCATTCTTCCTATCTGGTTCTCCTTGAAATTCGCGGTAATCCAGATGTCGCCGGACACAATCGCCATCAACGGTTGGCCCACCTGAACGAGCGCGCCCTCTTCAATTGCCTTGCGTGTCACACGCCCGGTCTCAGGCGCGTAAATCTTCGTGTACGAGAGTTCCAATTGCGCCTGCTCAACTGCGGCTCGCAATTGCTCTATGGAAGCGCCTGCGGTTTCGGCCTGAGCCTGGCTGACAGCGACCTGCTGCGGCGCTGTATTGGCCTGCGCCAATCGCCCCAGCGCTTCGTTTACACCGGCCTGCGCTCCGCCGACTTGAGTTTGAGCGCGGCGCGCATTTTCAGCAGCCGTAGTCTCTGCGGCTTGCGCTTCCCTCACTTGCGCTTCTGCCGCCGCGACTCTTCCGCGCGCCGCGTCAAGTTGCGCGTTCGCGGTCTGCGACGCGGCTATCGCCTGATCCAATCGCTGGCGCGAAATCTCGTCCCTTTGAAATAGCTCCTGGTAGCGCCCAACGTCCGCGCCCGCTCGCGCGGCTTCAGCTTCGGCGGCTGTGACCTGCGCGCGCGCCTGTTCTACATTGGCCTGCGCCGTAGAAACGCCCGCCCCTGCCTGATTGATTCGCGTCCGTTCAGCAGCCGCCGCAGCACGCTGCGATGCCACGCCGGAGCGTGCCTGCTCGACCACGGCAGCAGCCTGTTGCATGCTCGCCCTCGTGTTCGCTCTGGTTAATTCGACGCCCGTTCGCGCTTCTCTCAAACGCGCCAGGCCCGCGTTGAGCGCAGCCTGCGCCTGCTGCAATCTCGTCTCATAATCACGCGCATCAATCTCCGCTATGAGGTCGCCTTCTTTGACTTGCTGGTTGTCCGTAACGTAAACCTTCGCAACGTAGCCTGCGACTTTCGGACTGATTTGAACTATGTGTCCGTCAATGAACGCATCGTCGGTCGATTCGTGTGAGCGCGCGTGAAGCCAGTAGCGCACGCCGAATATCACGCTCAGTATGAGAATGATGGCAGCAACGATGAGAAAGACGGGTCGCCTGTAAAGCTTTCTCTTTCTGACAGGCACGCTGTCCGCGCCTATGGGTTCGGTTTCAACCGGCTCGAATTCGACATCCCCAGCGTGCGCATCCGGGTCTTCAAGCACCTCCGCGCCCACATTCGCGCCAGCATTGCTCTCAACCGCGTCCGACCGATTGCCTTCCGCCTTTTCCGGCTCCAAAACTTCCGCCATAATCATCTCCCCAACAACTGACAACTCTTTGCGATCTTTTCTTAGCGTCTTTGCGACTTTGCGTGAAACCTATATCTCACGCAAAGACGCTGGAGGCGCTAAGAAGAACGCAAAGACTTTTTTAATCGCTCTCTCGTCATCACCATCGAAATGTTTCTGCGCGACCGAGCGACGCAGCCAGATTCAATCGCGCGGCGTTGTATTCAGCGAGCGCCGCGACCTGAGCATCCCGCGCATTGGCCAGGGCTGTCTGCGCGTTTATGACTTCCAGGTTGTCCCCAACGCCAGCGCGGAAACGGTCGCGCGCCATCTCAAGCTCGCGCTCTGAAAGTCGCACGCTCTCGTCCGCAGCCCGCACCTCAGCCGCAGCAGTCCTGATGCTAGATAGCGCAAGCCGCACATCCTCTTCCACCTGCCCGCGCACGCTTCCCAACTGAAGCTCCGCCTGTCGCTCGCGGCTCGTCGCTACCGCCAGACGCCCGCGCGTCAACCCGCCGTTAAAGACAGGCACGTTCAACTGAATCGCAACGCGCCGCGTCGGAAGGTCTGTGTTCGTTGGCGTGATGCCGCTAACGCCGTAATCGCCTACGAACTCAAGCGAAGGAAGAAGCTCAGCGCGCACAGCCTGTCGCTCAAGGTCATTAGCCCTGACCTGTTCTTCGGCCACACGCAGCTCGCGGCGATTCTGCGCAGCCTCTGCCACAGCCGTTTCGGTAGACGGCAGAGATTCTTCTGCGAATCTCAACTGATCCGTGAGCGTCAAAGCGCTGCCCAGCGGAAGACCCGCTACGCGCTGCAAGTTTAGAATGGCTTGTTCGGATGCCGTCTGCGATTGAGCAAGACGCACCTGCTCCACCGCCACCCTCACCTGTGCGCGTGTTACGTCAACTCCTGTCGCCACGCCCGCGTTATGCTGATCCTCCGCGAGTTTGAGGAGCGCCTGAGCGAGTTCGACGTTCGCCTGTGCTGCCGCAACCGCCCGGTCTGCCCGCAACGCTTCCAGATAAACGAGCGCAGTTCCGCTTGCGACCTGCTCGCGCGCCAGTTGCTCTTCCATTTCGGCAACATGAACTCCGGCGCGCCCCGCCTGATAATTCTTAATTGCGCTAAGGCTGAAGATGGTTTGAACCAGACGCGCGCGAGCGTCGAAGTTGTTGAATGGGCCGATGAAGGTGGAACGTATGCCGGGGAATGTGCCGGGTTGAAAACCCAGCGCGGCTAGATTCTGCGTGATGTTGGCCTGATAGGCGGTCGCGGAGATGTTCGGCAATAATCCTGCGAGCGATTCCTGCCTGACGCCCTCCGCTTCGCGTCGTCGCTCGCGCGCAAGAAGAGTTGCGAGGTTGTTCTGAATCGCAAGCTGTATGGCTTGATCCAGATTCAGCGCTGACGGCGCGGCACTGACGTTTGCCGCCCCCGGAATTTGCAGCGCGCCGAGGTTACGGCCTGCTCCTCTTAAAGATGGCGACCCGCCTATTTGCCCGCCCCCTACAGCCGGTTGCCCTATGTTTGTGCTACCGGGCGTCTGCCCTTGCCCGCTCTGATTCGGTGACGTACCCTGCTGGCTATTCCCGCTCTGAGTTCCGCTGCTTGTGCCCTGACCCTGCGCTCCCTGCCCGGAAGTCGTACTCTGCGGCTGAGCAGATGCGCCGCTGCTCTGCTGCGCGGGCGTCGTGACAGATGCAAACAACGTGAGACTTAGAACTAAAACTGCTTGACGAAATTTCACAACCTGACCTCGCTCGTTCCCACACACCTTAAAAGCAGTGAATCGTAAATCGTGAATAGTAAGAAACCACCTTTTCATCTATTCACGATTTACGATTCACTATTCACGGCTTTTCCCTCTTTTTGCTGCGCCCGCCGAGGAATAGCTGAGCATTGTGCCTGAGCCTTACGAGCAGTTTGCTCAAAGCCGCCTTGTCCTTGACGCTCATACCTCGAAACATCTCGCGCACCCTGGCGTAGTGCGCGGGAAGAATTGATTCCAGAATGCTTTGTCCGCCCTTAGTCAGCCGCACCATGCGCACGCGGCGATCCCTGGCATCCTCTGTGCGCTCGACAAGATTTTTCTTAACAAGATAGTCAACCAGCCCCGTGACATTCGCGCGGCTCACCAGCAGAAGCTCGCCAAGCTCGCTCATCTGGCAGCCCTCCTTCCCGTACCTGCTAAGGATGGTCAGGACGTTGAATGCTCCGAGCGAAAGGCCGTGCGTCTCAATCTTGCGCGCTATATGGGTATGAATCACATCGTAGGTGTAAGCAAGATTAAGAAGCAGCTCGACCGAAGGCCGATCAAATTCTGCGAATCTTTCACCGTGCTCGCGCACGCGCCCCAGATAATGATGCTCGCGCTTATCACTCTTCACGCCGATGGCCTGCGCCTGATTTCTCATCACAAGTATTTTAATAACTTAAGAGCTTAACTGTCAAGTTCTTAACTAATATTCCCGTACGAAGCTTTATGTCGTGCCGGTAATTACCTCACCAGTGTGTGTAAATATCGTCCCCAATTTCTCAAGAATGATTTCTGATTCCTGAAGTTGCTGGCGGGACTTCGAGTCTGTTCAGGCAAGGAATCCGAGGTTTGCGGTTGCGAAGCGGCTGAGGAACGGGAAGATCGTGGAGATGTCTGTGTTGGAGACGCCGTACCAGGCGGCCAGAGTTGCGGCGTATTGGTCTATTGCGATTGTGGGAATCCAGCGCCCGCGAGCGTCCGCGTCGTCGGGGCCGGAGAGCGCGAGCGTTGGGAATGTGCCGAAGAAGTCGCCGCCGCGCACCGCGCCTCCCATTATCAGTTGATGATTGCCCCAGGCGTGATCCGAGCCTACGCCCGCGCCTGAGCCTGAAGGCTCCAACGTGCGCCCGAAATCCGAGAGCGTGAAGGTGGTCACCTGAGAAGCCACGCCCAGATTCACCGTCGCGTCGTAGAAAGCTTTCATAGCACGGCTCAACTGTTGAAGAAGATTCTCCTGCGAGAACGTGCCCGTGCGCTGGTTGCCATGATGATCGAAGCTTCCAAACTGGCAGAAGAATATCTGGCGACTCATGCCTAACGTCGAGCGAAGCGAAATGAGCTTGGCGGCCTGTTTCAACTGATTGCCCAACGGCGCGTCCGGGAAATCCGTCTGCCCGGATTGCAGTGGCGGCAGTATAGGGTCTGTATTGAACGCCTCTTTCGTAAAGAAGCCTTGCGCGCTGGTGTCGCTCAGGGATTTCGCCATAACGCTTGTGCCTGCGCTTCCCTGTATCTCGCGCAGAGCCGCAACGCGAATGGCCGTCTCTTCCGCAGAGCTTAGAACGCTATCTAGGTCGAAGATGCTGCTGAGACTCGCTGGCGCAGGGGGCAAGGATAACTGGCGCGTCAGCGTCCCGTTGGCGAAGATGCTCGTGCCCGCAAGTGACATCGCCATAGAGAGCGGCGCAGTGCCATTGATTCCGTTGAGAGCGTCCGCGATGCGCCCGCCCCAACCGGCCTGACCTAAGTTTACTGAAACTGAAGTCTGTTGAAGATTGCGCTGGTCTGGATGAGAGAAGAGCTGGTACGGATGGCCTGCTCCGCTCTGATATTCCGATCTGGTCAGAGGTTGAACCAGCGGGCCTACGTTGCAAAGCGCGGCGAGCTTGCCCTGACTAAAGAGCGATTGCATCTCCGTCATGTTCGGATGAAAGCCGAATTTGCGCCCGGCCTGGCTCGTGGGCGAAATCTGCAACAGGCTCGATTTAGAGATAGCCAGCCCCGATGTAGTTCTGACAGACGCATATCCGCCCTGCGCGTTGTAATCGTCGTAAGGCACTATCATGTTGTTGCCGTCGTTTCCGCCTTCCAGAAAGATGCAGACCAGTGCCTTGAAGTCTGAAGCCTCGGCGGGGCGTGCCAGCGCGCTCACTAATCCGAAGCGTTCCACAGCGGCTGCGAAACAGAGAGCGCTCAGTGCGCTGCCCGAGCGACATAAAAATTCTCTGCGTGATGTGAATCTCATTCGGCTCACCTCTGAATCTGGTATTGCGGCGAAGTGGCGATTAAATAGACAGCCATGTTTATGCGCTTCGTCTTGTACGGAAACCATGTGTTCGGCACGGACGAAATCGCTTGAATGATGCTCTGTCGCATGTCAGCGGTCATGGTGCCGTGAAGCATCAGGCGGTCTAGGAGGTCTACTAATTGCGGCGGGCTATCGCCAAGCTGTATGAGCGAAAAATCTCTTTCAGGGAACCCCACGCCGTAGAGCATGCTGTCTCTATAGATTAGCGAGTAGGTGGCATTTATACGCTTGAAGAGCGACGACGCCGACAGCGTTCCGAACTCGGGGCCAGCCAGATGCGTGCCCGGCACAAGGTAATCCGCAGGAAAGTAGCCGAAGACTGACGGCGGCCTGAGAATGTCCTGATCCATGCGCTCACTGTGAAAGATGAAATCGAAGAGGGGCACGTTCATCGTGTCGTTGATTACGCGGCAGAAGCTGACCATGAAGACCGCTGGCTCGCGCAAGTGGCCGTAGTCCGGCTCGGTTTTCACGTCGCCGCGCGCTTCCGGGTCAAGCAGGATTGCGCGCACAACCGATTTGATATCGCCGCGCTCGCCCGTGCATTGAGTTTCCGGGTAAAAACCTGCGCAGTTGTTGTTGAAGACGACTGCGACGCGCTCCACGTAAGCCGGACTCGGATTGCTGGTGACAAGCGCGCGTATCAGGCGCGTGCTTATGAATGGGGCTACGTTCGGATGATTGAAGATGTTGTCCAGAGCCGCGTTCAAGTCCTGCTCGGGCGTCTGGCCTGCCGGGAGCACCGCACCGTTCAATAGCGTCTTTGCGTCCCCGTCATGAACGCTCGCGTTATTAGTCACCACCATAGGGTCTGAGTAATTCACAACGGTCGTTCTGTTATCCACCGACCAGACTTTCGGCGGCGCGAAGTTCCAGCCTGTGAAGACGCGCGCGAAATTTGTAATGGTCGCCTGGCTGTATGTAGGTATGCGGTTGCCGCTAGTGTCCAGTTTCGGCGTTCCGTCCATGTTCAGGAGGTCTGGGCCAACTGTGAATAGCTGCAACACCTCGCGCGCGTAATTCTCGTTCGGATTGACGCGGCTGTTGCCCGCCATATCAAGGTAGCGCCCCATCGCGGGGTTGAGCGTAATCTCAAAGAGCAACTGTCGAAAATTTCCGAATGCGTTTCTATCCAGAGTCTGAAGGTAGGTAGCCATCCAGCTAGGCTGCGCTATGTCTCTGCCGGAGACTACGAATATCTGGTGTAGCGCTAATGCTACGCGCTGTCTGAGTTGATCCTGACCAGACATCGCGTTCTTAAAGAACCTGTTCTGTAGCGGGTAGGTGGAATAGTTCTGCTGAAGGCAGTCGAAGCGCTTGCTTGTGTTGTTAGGGTCTTCGGGGCAACCCACCTGATCGTCCAGAGGGTAGAGCGGCTGGCTCAGGTAACTGGACGCGGGCGCAGCGAACTGCTCATTCAAGTAGGCTCGAAAGCCGATTGCTTGCACGCGCGGGACTTCCCGTACAGTTGGCCCAAAAGTGGCCTGTTCAAAAAAGCGCACTGTGTCTGCGCTTGTGGCCGCGCCTGTGTAAGTGTCCAGCGGCGGGATGGGTGCGGGCGGAATCTGAGGTGGCGGCGTGGGCTGAGCGCCAGCGTCATCAACGGGGCCGCCGCCCGCGTGCCCCACACTCAAGCGCACGCGGTTGGTCTGTATGCCGTGCAGCGTTAAGCTTACGAGCACGTCGCCCGCGTCGCTCAAATCTTCGCCGAGCACGACGATGATTTCGGTGATTCCTTCAAAGCCCGGCACTTGCCCTGCGAACTCTACCACTAACTGATGATGCTTACTTTGCGCGTCCTCTGCATCCACTTTGAAATTTCCGGGGTCTTCGCCCGCGAACATGTATATGTTCATTGCGAAGATCATGACACGTGTTCGATTGTCCGCGCCCAAGTTTACAGGGGATTTCAGGGAGAAAGGCCCTGACCTCAAAGTCACCGATTCGAGCGCTACTGCGCGCGTGGAAGTCTGCTCGCTCAGAAGAGTGGGGCGTCCCGGCGCTGCCCGTGCAAAAGTGGGCGCGCCGAAAATAACGAGCACAGGAAAGAGCGCACTTAAAGAGAGGGCTAATTTGAACGGGGCAGACCGCATGACTTAAAACTCTCTACTCGCAGAAAGGCTAACCGAAGAAGAGACAGAAAAGAGCAGAGCGGACGCGGGCATAGTAACAGATTCCTGGTAGGCTGAATAGCTAATGAACCGTATGTCGTGGCGCGGAGGCTCCGGCTGCTTGCAGCTAATCAAAATATCTGAAGCCTACGCGCAGGCTGTTCAGTATGGAAACTGGCAGCGCCCAGACGAGCAGCAATGAGAGCAGAGCGTGTGAGAGAGCAAGGGCGAAAAGATTCGGCGCGCGTTGATAGATGAAAGCCCAAAGTAGACCGCCCGCGAACGTCGCCAGCGTAAGCCAGGGGTTTGGCAGATGTAGAAGCGCGAACGCACATGCCACCAGCAGAAGGCTGCGCCAATTTTTGCCCCAGAGAATCTGCGCGCGGCGATTGATGAAGCCTTGCAGCGCGTACTGCTGCAAGAGCGCCCAAAGGGGGAGCCACAGAATCCACTGCCACTTTTGCGGCTTGGTCGAATAAAAACCTCCTGTGAGTTTTCCTGTAAGAATGATGAGAAGCGCGCTGAAGATCACGGGGATGATTAGCAGGCGAGCAGCAGCCCGGAAATTGTCCAGACGCCAGCCAATCACGCGCACAGTCTCGCCGCGAGCGCGATGCGAGAGGAAGATTAGCGCAAACGCAAGGCTGAGCGGCACGGCTCCGATTAGTTTGCTCTCCCCCGCAATGGGACGAACAACCCACTCTGCCAACATGAAAGAGATTACGATGGAAGCTATTTCCCACGCGGCGATTGCTCTGTTGGATAAGACGCTTACAGGCTCGCCCTCGCCAGGCGCGCGCGGTTTCTCCTCTTTGACTGTTTCCTGAAAGCTCAAATTTTAATCTCCACGAGCGCCGGACTATGACGAAATTTCTATCGCTCTACATTAAACTTGATAGGCTCGCCAATCATCTGCAAAGCGCGTCGCGTGCCTTGGCCGCTCGCGTGTACCGCATAGACGCGCGCCTCGTGCTCGCCCGCCGCAAGCGTGGGCGCGTTGAAAGAGAACCCGTGCCTTTCGTCGTTACTCTTACCGGCCAGCACAAGGTCTGGTCTGGGATAATCCGCCGCGCGGCTCTCTACGAAGTGATCGTCAACGTAAAGCTGCACCTCCACTCGCTCATCCGGCTGAGACCGGTCTATAGCCCATCCTCTCATTCCCTGCTGCCCGGCCTCGTCGAACCAGCCGCGAAAGTGCGGATTGAACGCCGAGTAATAGAAGCCGACAGCGAAGACGCCGACGATTATCACATCCGCGATTGACTTGATAACGAGGTAACGTGCAAGGCGTGAAAGATGTGGAATCGTTACAGATTTAGAAAGGCTTGAGTCCATTGTCGGAATAGAGATCGAATACTAGATTAACTTGAGACCGCAGAGCAGACACGAGCGCACGGCAGAAGGCGCGTAGGGTTTCAAATCTGTAATCTCGAATTTGAAATTAAACATTTGAACTCTCTGAATCTCCTATGAAACCAAACTTTATTGACCAGCGGCTTCGACCGTCGCAGACGCTCTCTCGTCCAATTCATAAACGTCGGCTGCATGCACGTTGCCAACCCTTATGCTGAAAGCGGGCGCGTATGATTGACGCACATTTCTTAAAAGCTCCAGATTCGTGAAATAGCGCCGCCCTCGCGCATCAACTATGAAATCTCCCGCGCCGAGTTCTTTCACCTCAGCAGGGTCGGAGAGCGCGACCGGGATAAGATCAGGACGAGCAGCTTGCCGCGCATAAAAGGCCGCGACAGTCGGAACCTCGCTCGCAACATGCGCGCCCTGTTTGGCGCGCGCAGCAATCCCCTTCATCACATCGCGCATGTAGGCATCATAAAACTCGTCCTGCGGAAAGTAGTAGCCCGCACCGGTCTGGCCTCCGCCGAGCGCGTTCGTGTAGAGACGGTAGTAAGGCGCTGCGCTCGCTGATGCCCGGACGGAAGAGAGCGCAACCAGCAAGGCAAACGCCGCGACAGCATAAGGCTTCAAATTGTCTCCGCCAATGAATCGCGCGACGTGGCGTCCGACAAACTGAATGCCAATCGCGGCTGTGATGAAAACGACCGGCAGCTCAGGCGTGAAGTAGCGCGTGAACTTGCCGCCGACGAAGATGAACGGCGCAAAACCTATGACCGTCCAGAAGAGCAGGAAGTAGCGACCGTCGCCCAGCCTTTTTCTGAACAGCAGCGGCAAGCCCGTCAGAAACGCCGCGATGGTCGCGGGCGGCAGCTTCACAGCCATGAAAACGAAATAGAAGTACCACGGCACGCCGTTGAACCAGTCCATCAATTTGTGCCTGTGTATAGTGCCCATGAACTCGTAGCCGTTATGTCCCACATGCTTGTAGCTGGCAAACGTGAGCGCCGCGCGCCATGTGCCCGGCAGCAGGATAGTCAAATTGCACAGCAGGAACGTAGCGCCCATGATGCCGAAGAAGAGAAGAAAGCGCGGCTTTCCCAGTCTCCACTTCGTAGCTTTGACTTCCTGAAAGATGTGGTAGTAAGCGATGCTCGCCGCAAAATAGCCGGGTAAATATTTCGAGGCCATCATCGCGCCGAAACAGGCAGCCGCGAGCCAGTAATAGATGTAAGGCTTCTCGCGCCCGCGCTCGGCCACGCGCTGACTGCGCAGCCAGAAAACATTTGCGAGCAGAAAGAAGAAGAGAAGAAAAGTGTCTTCCTTTGCGATTCGATTGAATGCTATTGCGCTCGGATCGAAAGCCCAGAGCGCTGCCGATATGAAAGCGACTTCCACTCCGAAAAGCTCCGCAGTGACTAGAAAGAGCACAAGCACGGCGAGGGAACCGAATATTACGGAAGGCAGGCGCAGCGCGGTTTCGACTGTGACTTGCAGATCGGGATGTGCTGCGACGAAAGCCGTCCCGTTCCATCTCTCCGCCGCGACTACGCTCACAGTCAGCAACGCTTTCATCAACAACGGGTGTTCGCCGTTGGCACCGGTCAATCCGTGTGCGCGATAATCCTCGACCGCTTCAAGCTTATTCAACTCGTCTTCGCTCAACCCTTCGGCGCTCAGGCGCGTTGCGCGTAGATAGAAACCTCCCACGACCAGCAGCGCCAGCATCACCGTCAAAAGCGTGCGACTGAGCGAGCGCCCGCCCGCCCCGGCGAACAACTCCGGCCTCAACCCCGCCGTCACTACAGGCATAGTCGTTGCTGACAAAATCCCTTGAAACTCCTTTTCGCGTCTTTCGGGCACACGCGAATAGATGAAATGGGCACGTGCCGTCCTGCGGCAAAGGGCGTAAGCTTATACCGATTCGGAGTTGCCCGGCAACCTCACAGGAATTTAAGAAAATAGCCCGAGGGGACTTGCAATTCGGCGGAAAATCGGCCAAACTTTGCGACGTTTTAAGCGTGAGTCTCTATCTGCCTGGCCTGCACATCAATCAGTTAGGCCAGATAGAAAAGTTCCCCGGTCACTCCTCTGACTGAAAGCTTTCTACGAGACTCGGTGGCTGAAACATTTACTCATTACGCCACCATAGAAAATTTTCCGGGCAGGACAGACTCTCGAAAACCTTCGTCTTCAGTCCGTAAAGCCCGCTTGACGAGCAGAAGTTTGAAAGGAGAGACCTTATAAATGGCAGCAGAGCTTAAGCCACCGACCGACACGGCGACTCCGCCCCCGTTCAGGATTGACGAGAAACTTCATCAGCTTCTTTACACGCCGAAGTCCAGGCCAACACTTGAAGCGTTGCCGGAGCCGGAAGTGCTGCCGGAGCCTCCGTACCCGATTCACCCGGACCCGCAGCCCATGTCTAAGAAGGAGTACCAGAAACTAAACGCCATACGCACGTGGAAGACATGGGGATCGCCATACTTCAAATCGCTCTATCATCGCGGCGAATTGCGACCAATCATCCCTTACCTGTTCACAGAGTGGAAATGCAATTACGACTGTCACTACTGCTGGTCGTACAACAACAAGGTCAAGGGCATGACGGAAGATGTTGCGAAGCGCTCGATTGACTGGCTGCATTCCATAGGCTCGCGCGTTCTGGCATTGATGGGCGGCGAACCACTCCTTCGCCCGAAGTTCATTCACAAGATCGTTCACTACTCTGCGAAGAAAGACATCTTCGTTTACCTGCCGACCAACGGTCGTCTGATGAAGCCGGATGTAGTTGATCGTCTGGGCGATGCCGGCATTGCGACTGTGAACCTCGCGGTTGACTCCGTGAAGGATCGTAAGCAACTGCCGAAGGCGCTTGAGCCGATTCGCCAGTATGTTGATTATCTGGTGAAGCGCCAACATCACTACGGCTATACAGTGATGTTCAATATCAACATCACGCGCATCAACATTGAAGATGTGAAAGAGTTGACCATGATTGCCCACGATATGGGCATCGCCAGCGACTATCACATCAACGAGACGCCGATGATGGAGCAGACACACTTCAAGCATCTCGACGAGAACAGCACGTACCTGACGCCGGAAGACTGGCCCAAGGTTGACGATCTGCTCGACTGGCTCGATGCCAAGCGCCATCAAGAGGGCTTCAAGATGGTCAACCAGTCGAAGCACATGCAGGATATGAAGCAGTTGATGCGCGGCGAAGTGCCGCCGTGGGGGTGCCGCGCCGGTCAGAACTCGCTCATCGTCCGCACGGACGGCACGCTCGCTCCCTGCTTCCCCATGTATTCGGCCACGCATGACTGGGGCACTATTGAGAATCCGAAGTTTGAGGTTGCGCAGTTGGACGAGATGAAAAAGGAGTGCTCGAAGCATTGTCTCTCGACCTGCAACTACATACTGGCCTATTGCTACGATACCAAGCGCGTGCTGAAATGGATCATGAAGCAGGCCATGAACGGTTTCCGTGGCTCGATAGACACGATTCAGTAAAGTTGCTTCGCAAGAGATTAGCTCTGGCGGAAAACCCGTAGCGCTTTCAACGAAAGCTCAAAGGCCGGAAGAATATTCTTCCGGCCTTTGAGCTTTTTTCTACTTCTTCAACGCTTACGGTCATCTCCTTCGCGTGTATGTCAGGTCGTACGTAACGTTCCACGTTTGGCCGTCGTCCGGCGAGGTTTCACCTAGCTGCCTCACTCTATCCTGCCCCAGATTGAACAGAGTCATTCTGATTTTAGTTGGTTTGCCCTGGCGCGGATGCGACTCGCCCTCGAAGCGCATAGCGCCGTCTCTATATTCGCCTATGAAGTAGGCGGAGCCGCCAGAGTTATCCACCCACGTCTGCCGCCACTTGTTGATTGTCGCATCGTAATAACTGAAGCTCTTGCCGGTGTATGTGCCTTGCGTGTAGTTCTCAAAAACCACGCACTGGCTGACGATGGACTGAATACTGCTTGAAGCGGGCGGGCTTCCCTGCGGCCCTCTTACATCCCATTCACCTACCCAGAAATCGAACTGCCTGTAATCAGGTATGCTTGTGCACGGAGCAGCGTTGATGCCGGCATTCTTCACTACGACTGCGAACTCCGCATCGCCGTGCAAGGAAGCAAAATCTGCGTCACCGCTCAACTGGTCTGGCTGCGAGAAACCTGCTGCTGCGGCCTTTTGCAGCCACTCTAAAGCTTTCGCCTTATTGCCCAGTCGCGCGTAAGAGGCGGCGGCGTTGTACATCGCGCCGGGAATGCTGAGTATCTGGGAAGCGTGCTCGAAGGCGGCTGCCGCCTGCTCGTACTTGTTCATTGAATAGAGGCTCATGCCTAGGCGAAACCATGCGCGCCCATTGTTAGGATCGGTTCTGGTTATGGCCTCGTATGCGCGCGCAGCCTCCGGCCAGTTCTTTGCCTCGTAGAGCGCGTTCGCGTCCGTACCGGTAGTCCCTTGCGCCGCGGTCGTCTGCGTTGGAGTTGGCGTCTGTGCGGCGCAGACCAGCGCATGCAGCGACACAAGCAAAATTGTTAAGAGCAATGCTCGTTTGAACATGGTGATAATCCTTCCAGCTTTTGAGAGTAGGGAAAACTTGCCAGAGCTTCTTTCAGAACTACATAAGGGAGGAAGGTAATCCGAAGCTTGCGAGCGTGGGAAGGTAAACGTTGCGAGACGACTGTTTTCAGGTACGAAACGCTGGAATTCAGGGACGAAATTTCCGTGCAGGACTCAAGCGATTTGCCTCGAACCTTGAAATGCGCTCACGCTACGGCTGAAACTAAAAACTATTCAAGAGCGTATATGCTCAGCGTTCTATTTTTCTTTGAGGAGATACCTCCACTTATGTTACGAAAAATCTGGTTCCCAACTCTTGTCCTTGCGCTCTCCTGCGCCGTGGCGTTCTCCCAGGCTGCCAAACCCGCCACGCTCACCGTTGACGAGATCGTCAACAAGAACATTCAGGCTATGGGTGGGCTTGACAACATGCGCGCCATCAAGACCGTCAAGATGACGGGCAAGGTTACGCTAGGCCCCGGCATAGAAGCGCCCGCCACCATACAACAGAAGCGCCCGAACATGGTGCGCAACGAGTTCACGCTGCAAGGCAAGACCTTCATTCAGGCTTATGACGGCACGACCGCGTGGCAGGTGAACCCTTTTGAAGGCTCGCCCGACCCGCAGAAGGCAGACGAGGAAGATGCACGCGACCTTCAGGAGCAGGCGGACATGGACGGCCCGCTCGTTGATTACAAAACCAAAGGCAACACGGTAGAGCTTGTCGGGCAGGAAGACCTTGAAGGAACGAACGTTTACAAGTTGAAACTCACGCTGAAGAACGGCGACGTAGAGTACCTGTACATCGACTCGCAGAATTTCCTGGCTCTGAAATCAACATCGAAGCGCAAGCGGCAGGGCGGCGAGATAGAGATCGAGAGCTACTTTGGCGATTTCAAGACCGTCAACAACGTGATGTTCCCATACTCGATTGAGAACAAGGTGGCAGGTCGCACTGTGTTCCAGATAGCAGTTGATAGCATACAGGCCAACATCCCTATCGACGATGCTGTCTTCAAGATGCCTGCTGCAAAGCCAGCGACCAGGACTAATTAAAACTCCTCTTCAACTCTGGCAAGCGCAGGTTATATGAAGCGCGAGGGTTGATAATAGACTGACGACGAGCGCGCAGGCGATTATTCTTTTTAGCGTCGCCTGCGCGCACTTGCGGTTCGTACCTTAACCTCTAAAAAATTTTCAGGAGCACTGACATGCGTCGAATCCCCCTTAGCACATTCATCGTGTGCCTTCTAGTTCTTTCATTCACGACTCCTTTAACTTCCATTCACGCACAACAAACCGCCGCCCAGACTCCTCAACCGGCTCAACAGGTCAGAATTGATTCCGCGACTTTCGGCGCGATAGAGGCGCGCGCGATTGGCCCGGCCACAACGAGCGGTCGCATAGCCGCAATCGCTGGCGTTGACAACAGCCCGAACATCATCTACGTCGGCGCAGCTAGTGGCGGAGTATGGAAATCCATCAATAGCGGTACAACGTTCAAGCCCATTTTCGACAAGTACACGCAGTCAATCGGAGCCATCGCCGTTGACCAGGCACATCCGGACACTCTCTGGGTCGGCACGGGAGAACCCTGGGTGCGCAACAGCACTTCGGTCGGCACAGGCGTCTACAAATCGACTGACGGCGGAGACTCCTGGCAGTTGATGGGACTGGAGAACACCGAGCGCATTTCCAGAATCGTAGTTGACCCGAAGAATTCGGACACGGTTTACGTCGCAGCCCTGGGACACCTCTGGGACGATAACGAAGAGCGCGGGCTTTTCAAGACTACGGATGGGGGCAAGACGTGGGAGAGGATTCTTTACGTTGACCAGCGAACGGGCGCGTGCGACGTTGCGATTGATCCGCAGGAGACGAGCACGGTTTACGCTGGCATGTGGGAGTTTCGCCGCCAGCCCTGGTCGTTCAGTTCCGGCGGGCCGGGCAGCGGACTTTATCGCAGCACTGACGCAGGCAAGACGTGGACGAAGACCAGTGTGGGACTTCCTGAAGGAAACATAGGGCGCACTGCAATCGCCGTCGCGCGCTCGCGCCCGAATCTGGTCTATGTGACGGTCGAGAGCAAGAAGAGCGCCATGTACCGCTCGGACGACATGGGACGAACGTGGACGCAGACGAGCGCGGCGAGCGCAATAGGCGCTCGCCCCTTCTATTTCAGCCTTCTAATGGTTGACCCGCGTGATTACAACCACGTCTACAAGCCAGGCTTCTCTCTTCAGGTCAGCAGCGACGGGGGGCGAACTTTTTCAGATCGCGGTGGGCCAACTCACTCGGACGAGCATGCAATCTGGATTGATCCAACCAATCCGGCGATTATTTATCTGGGCACTGACGGCGGAGTCTACAAGTCAAACGATTACGCGAACACATGGTCATTCATCAGGAGTCTGCCCGTAGCTCAGTTCTATCACGCATCGTTCGACATGGAGCACCCTTACAACGTTTACGGCGGACTTCAAGACAACGGTTCGTGGATGGCTCCGTCTTACAGTCCGAATGGGATAGAGGTGCGCGACTGGCGCAACGTCGGATTCGGTGACGGGTTTTATGCTTTCGCAGACCCTACGGACAACAATCTGGTCTATTCCGAATTTCAGGCCGGTCACCTTATGCGCTTCAACAAGAAGACGGGCGAGGTGAAATACATAGCGCCCACGCGACGCGCGGACGAACCCAGGTATCGCTTCAACTGGAACGCGCCCGTCGCCCTAAGCCCGAACGACCCGCACACCTTCTACATGGGTTCGCAGTTTCTTTTCCGCTCGCGCGATCAGGGCGAATCGTGGGAGCGCATATCAGGTGATTTGAGTACGAACGATCCGAACAAGCAGAAGCAGGAGGATTCCGGCGGGCTGACCGTTGACAATTCGAGCGCAGAGAACCACTGCACTATATATACAATCTCTGAATCGCCGCGCGACGCTAAAGTTGTTTGGGCGGGCACGGACGACGGCAACGTGCAGGTCACGGAGGACGCAGGCGGGCATTGGTCTAACGTCACGGCGAACATTCCGGGTCTTCCTAAGAACACGTGGGTTAGCACAATCGAAGCGAGCCACTTCGAGCGCAACACAGCTTACGCCACTTTCGACGGCCACCAGACCGGCGATATGAAATCTTATGTCTACAAGACGACCGATATGGGCAAGACGTGGACAATGATTGCGACCGATGCGATTAAATCTTACGCGCACGTCATACGCGAAGATGTAGTCAATCCGAATCTTCTTTTCGTGGGCACGGAGTTCGGGCTGTTCCTGACGGTTGACGGGGGGCAGCAGTGGGCGCAGTTCACCGGGAAACTGCCGAACGTAGCGGTGCGCGACATAGCGATTCACCCGCGCGAGAACGATCTCATCTTAGCCACGCACGGTCGCGGCATCTACATAGTTGACGACATCACCCCTTTGAGGAAAATCACGCCGCAGATTCTGGAATCGAAATTCGCAGTTCTGGAGACAAGGCCGAGCGAGATTCGGCTTGGCGTGCAGGAACAGAGTTTCGCAGGCAACGACGAGTTCGTAGGCTCAAACATGCCTGAGATAGCTTACATCACTTACTACCTGCGCGAGCGCCACGTCTTCGGCGACTTCAAGGTTCAGATTTACGACGCGCAGAACAATCTGATTACAACGCTTCCGGCAGGCAAGCGGCGCGGCATCAATCGCGTCGAATGGCCTATGCGCTTGAAGCCTCCGAAAGTTCCGGTGGGGCAAGGGCTGGAAGGCGGATCAATCTTCGGCCCTGTAGTCCCGGAAGGAACTTACACGGTGAAATTCATCAAGGGCAACGACACCTACACCACACAGGTCAAACTGGTGGGCGACCCCTCTTCGCCTCATTCCGCCGAAGAGCGACAGTTCCAGCAGCAGACCGTGATGAAGCTCTACAGGATGCTTGAGCGGCTGGCATTCGTCGCCGCGCAAGTCAGAGACCTGCGCGATCAGGCGCGGGATAGAGTGCAGAAGATCAATTCGCCGCAAGACCCTTTGGCGAAATCTTTGGATGCGTTTGCGACGAAGCTGGACAATCTCTACAAGACGCTTGTCGCCACGCGCGAAGGGCAGATAACGGGCGAGATTCGATTGCGCGAAGAGATAGGCGAGCTTTACGGGCAGGTAAGCGGCTACGGAGGACGACCTACGCAGTCGCAAATTGAGCGCGTCAACTCTCTGGACGGTGAAATTGACCATGCCAATCAAAGCTTAGAGTCAATCCTTAGCGCCGATTTGGATGCGATAAACGCGAAGCTGAAGCTGAAGAGGCTAGACCCGATCAAGCGCATAACGCGCGAGGAGTACGACGAGCGGGAATCGCGCAGTCTGATTTCACTGGATTAAGAATCGAGAAGATTGACTCATTTAATCTATTGATTCGATGAGCCGATGAATCAGTGATGCAGTGGATCAATCCTTTTCCAGTTTGACAAGCCATGCGAGGCTCTTGTATAAACTTTCTCTTGAATCTCTCGTGCTTGTTATGAAGATGAACAGAACTCATCAAGCGAACGCAAGTTTTCATCATGGCGCGCATCATCGCCATGTGGCGTTGGCTGGCGGGTTCTCTAGTTAAAGCGCGAGAGCGAAGAGCGCAGAAAGTTTTCTCCAGAACCCGCTGCCGGTAAGTAACAGGCGGCGGGTTCTTAATTTTTGCGGACAGGGTGCATGGGCTTTCCGCGCCCCTGTAGCGATGTTCAGTTGAATGTGTGGAAAGAAAGATTCACCACCGAAGACACAGAGTACACGGAGGAAGCCGAAGAGAAATTCAGAGCATCTAATCTCAAATTTGAGATTTCAGATTTGAAATCCCTCTCCAGTAATCTTAGTGCTCTATTCGGCCTGCGGTAGTGAACAGCCCTTTCCATTTACTCAATTGAGAATCGCTCTTGAATCTATGTCAGAGCCACTATCAAAAATACCGGGCGGGATGCGTTACTACTTCGGCGCTGAGGCCAGGCTTCGCCGCTCAGTCGAGGACACGGCCATGAGCGTATTCGATGGCTGGTCTTACGAAGAGGTCACGACGCCTACTGTTGACTACTACGCTCTGTTCGAGCGCGGCATGGGGCATGCCGAAGCTCATCGCTCGTTCCGTTTGACGGATACGGACGGGCGTCTGCTTGCGCTTCGCCCGGACGTGACATCTTCGGCTGCACGCGCTGCGGCCACGCTCTTTGCGGAACGCGCTCGCCCGCTTCGTCTCTGCTACGCCGCGAACGTCTTTCGCCAGCAGCCGCGCTCGCACGCAGAGTGGCGGCGCGAGAGCACACAGTTAGGGTGCGAGTTGATTGGCGCGGGCACTGCTTCAGCCGACATGGAAGTTCTAATCATCGCGGCTGAGATTCTACAGAAGCTGGAACTGAGCGACTTCTGCATAACGCTGAGCAGCGTCGAAATATTCAACGGCGTGGTCGCCGGATTGAGCCTGGACGAACCGGGTCGCGCAGAGATGCAGCGGCTCATTGATATTAAGGACGCCGCGGAGCTTCAGAAGTTTCTAGCGCCCCACGCGCCGCCCCATGAGATCGAGGCATTCGCGCGTCTCACAAGACTCTCCGGCAAGCGCCGCACGATTGAAGAAGCCCGCGAGGTTATTACAAACGCTCGCTCCGTGGCCGCGCTCGACGCGCTCGAAAATCTGTGGCGCGTAATCGAATCTCTGAACCTTACGGATTTTTTCGAGATAGACCTGGGCGACGTTTCCGGCCTCGATTACTACACCGGGCTAATCTTCAAAATCTATCTGGCGGGCGCAGGCGGGCGAGTTGGGCGCGGTGGGCGCTACGATCAATTAACAGCGAGCTTCGGTCGCGCTGAACCCGCCACAGGCTTTGTACTTGACCTTGACGCCATTACCGAGGTGCTGGCTCGTAACGGCTCTAACCTTGCGCAAGTTTCTGATTCCAGCGTTACTGTTCTCAGCCCGGCTAACGATGAAAACGCGCTTTTCCTCCAGGCCAAAGAACTACGCGCGCGTGGAGAGAAAGTGAAAGTGATAAGTGATGAGTGATAAGTGATAAGAGAGTCTGGAGTCAAAAGCCAAAAGCTTTTCTCTTATCACTTATCACTCATCACTTATCACTCCTCATATATGTTGACGATTGCGATTGCGAAGGGGAGGATGCAGAACGAGGCGCTGCGGCTTCTGGCGGGCGCGGGCGTGAGCGTGAGCGACGAAGCTTTGCGCTCGCGCCGCCTTGCAGTTGAAGACGAGAGTGGCGCTTATCGTTTCGTCTTCGTCAAGCCTGCGGACGTGCCCGTTTATGTGGAGCACGGGATTGCGGATTGCGGCATAGTGGGGCGCGACGTGCTTCTTGAATCTGAAGCGGACTTGCTTCAACCTCTGGACTTGGGTATAGCTGCATGTCGCATAGTCGTCGCGGCGCGCGATGGTGTGAAGTTGAAAGAGATGGCAGCGCTGCGTGTTGCGACCAAATACCCGCGCGTGGCAGAGATGCACTTCGGCTCGCTAGGCATACCCGTAGAGATAATAGAGCTTTCCGGCTCGGTAGAGCTTGCGCCCGTGCTTGATCTGGCCGATTGCATAGTTGATCTGGTCGAGACGGGGCGCACCCTCGCAGAAAACGGCCTCTCGGTGGTCGAGGTGATAACAGATTCAACCGGGCGGTTCGTAGTCAACCGCGCGAGCTACCAGCTAAAGTCTGAGCCAGTGGCCGAGCTTGTTGATGCGCTTGCGAAAGTTGTGAATGAAAGTGGCCGAAAAGATGATTGAGATAATACGCGATCAGGCGACGCGCGATGAGAGGATCAAGCAGATAAGCGCGCGATGCGTTGTGCTTGACACGGAGTTGCTGCGCAAAGTCTCTGCAATCATTGACGACGTGCGCTCGCGCGGCGATGAAGCTTTAATCGAATACACGGAAAAATTCGACGGCATTCGCCTTGAGCCTGAAAGCCTGCGCGTTGACGAAGAGACATTGCGCCGCTCAGCCGAGCGTGTTGACGAGCGCGTCGTGGAAGCCTTGCGCGAGGCCATCAGAAGGGTGCGCGAGTTTCACGAACACGAGATTGAGCGCTCATGGGAAGTTGAAGCTGAGCGCGGCGTTCGTCTGGGCCAGCGCATCACACCAATCGAACGCGCGGGGCTTTACGTCCCCGGAGGCACGGCCAGCTATCCCTCGTCTGTCGTAATGAACGTAGTGCCCGCAAAAGTCGCAGGCGTAGAGCGCATTGTAGTAATGAGTCCGCCGCGCACGCTCGCGGAAACGCCTGCTGTGGCCGCTGCGCTTCTCGAGCTGAAGGTGACGGAGATTTATCAAGTCGGCGGCGCACAATCAATCGCAGCGCTTGCGTTCGGGACGGAAACCATCCCGCGCGTTGACAAGATAACAGGGCCGGGCAACAAGTATGTCGCTGCCGCGAAAAAATTGGTCTTCGGAGCCGTCGGCATCGATTCAATCGCAGGCCCGAGCGAGGTCGTCATCATCGCGGACGCGACGGCGCGCCCGGATTTTCTAGCAGCAGATTTACTGGCGCAAGCCGAGCATGACGAAGAGGCGTCGGCAATTCTAATCACTACGAGCGAAATGCTGGCCGAGCGGGTCGCGGCGGAGGTCGAGCGCCAGACGCAGAGTCTTCCGCGAGCGCAGATCATAGAGCGCTCGCTTCAATCTTACGGCGCGATCTTCGTCGTCAGAGATTTGGAAGAGGCGTGCGAGATTGCAAACCGTCTTGCGCCGGAGCATCTTGAGATAATGACGCGCGAGGATGAGCTTGTCGGCTCGCGTGTGGGTAACGCAGGGGCAATCTTCTTCGGCGCGCACACGCCCGAAGCAGTTGGAGATTATTTCGCGGGGCCGAACCACGTGCTGCCCACGAGCGGAGCGGCGCGATTCTCTTCCGCGCTCGGCGTTTACGATTTTCTGAAGCGCACGACGCTGCTGCGTTATTCACGGGAAGAACTGGACAAAACCGGACACTTGATTGCAGCGCTCGCTCAATCTGAAGGTCTGGACGCGCACGCGCGCTCGATTTTAATAAGGCAGGAACCGGAAGACAGAAGTCGGAAGTCAGAATAAAACGGTTGGGCGCACACTAAGCGCGTTATCCACTCAACTTTGAATGCCACATAAGCTTCCGGCCTCTGTCTCCTGACTCCTGGATTCTAACAACGCTAATGCTAGACCCCTTGCAGACAATCAAGCCTGGCGTCCGTGGGTTGAAAGCCTACTCGCTTTCCCTGGATCGCGCGCGCGTGAAGGTGAATCAGAATGAGAACCCGTGGGACATGCCGGAGCGCGTCAAGCAGGAGAGCTTGCGGCGTCTCGCAAAGCGCGAGTGGTCTCGTTACCCTGATTTCATCCCCGCGAGTTTGCATGAACGATTGGCCCAATTCGTTGGGTGGCGAGCGGACGGCGTGATTGCGGGTAACGGTTCTAACGAATTGATACAAGCGCTGCTGATGGTGACGGTGATGGAAGGAAAGCGCGTGTTGATTAACGAGCCGACGTTTGCGCTCTACCGTCAGATTACGACTGTGCTGGGCGGCGAAGTCCTCAGCCTTCCGCTCAAAACCGATCTGACTTACGACGCTGATGCTATCCTGAAAACCATTGAATCGTCACAGCCGGACGTGACGATTATCTGTTCGCCGAATAATCCGACCGGGTGCGTTATAGAGAGAGAGGCTCTCGTCAGAATTTTAGAGCGGGCGCGCGGGCTGGTTGCGATTGATGAAGCTTATTTCGAGTTTGCGGATCAGACCGTCACGCCGCTGCTAAACGAACACAAGAACCTTGTCGTCCTGCATACTTTCTCGAAGGCTATGGCGGCTGCTGCGCTGCGCGTTGGATACCTGCTGGCCGCGCCTGAGTTGTCGCGCGAGATAAGCAAGGCCGTGCTGCCTTACAATCTCAATGCTATCTCGCAGACAATCGCCGAAACCGCAATAGAATTGTACGATGAAGAGATGAAGCCGCTTGTCGAAAAGATCATACGGGAGCGCGACCAATTATTCGCAGCGATTCAGAGCATCAACGGCCTCGCCCCTGTTCCAACACGAGCGAACTTCATGGTTGTGCGCTCAATGATTGACCCGCGCAAAGTCTTCAGCGAACTACTCCGTCGGGACATTCTCATACGCGACCTGAGCGGCTATCCCATGCTGAAAGAGTATTTCCGGCTGAGCGTCGGCACGCCCGAAGAGAATGAGCTAGTCATCGCGGCGCTCAGAGAGATTTTTGTCTGAAGATGCGGCAAGGATGAAATCTCGAATTTGAGATTTCAGATCTGAAATTTCAGATGAGATTTAGAACCCAAGTTTTCTAAAGCTGAGAAGAATCTTATGAGCACAAAGCTTCAAGCTGCCCCGCGTTCATCGCAAATGAAAAGGAAGACGAAAGAGACGGACGTGCGCGTTTCTTTAAGCCTGGACGGAAGCGGGCGCGCCCGCGTTGCAACGGGCCTTAATTTCCTTGACCACATGTTGGAGCTTTTCGCGCGGCACGGGCTGTTTGATCTTGAGATTGACTGTCGCGGTGATCTTGAGATTGACGACCATCACTCGGTCGAAGATATAGCAATAACTCTGGGGCAGGCGTTTGCGCAGGCGCTGGGCGACAAGGCGGGCGTGGCGCGCTACGGTTCCGCGATTGTTCCTATGGACGAGGCATTATGTCGCGCGGTCGTTGATCTTTCAGGCCGTTTTTATCTCGTTTACGAAGTCGAGACCAGGCGGCACATGATTGGAAATTTCTCCGTCGAGCTTGCCGAGCATTTCTGGCGCTCGTTCGCAGAGAAACTGCGCTGCAACCTGCACATCGACTGCCTGCGCGGTCGTAACACGCACCACATTCTGGAAGGAACTTTTAAGGCTACGGCTCGTGCCTTGCGCGAGGCCGTTGCGATTGACCCGCGCGTGCGTGGCGTGTTGAGCACGAAGGGAGTGTTGTAAGAGTTGGCCCACGACGTTGCCATCATTGATTACGGCGTAGGCAACCTGCGTTCTGTCGAGAAAGCATTTCATGCGACAGCTTGCGAGGCCATGGTGAGCGCCGACGAAAATGTTTTGAGGCGCGCCGAAAAGCTGGTGCTGCCCGGCGTCGGCGCATTCGCCGCGTGCATGCGAGAGTTGAAGGGGCGCGGGTTCGATGAGCTTGTGCGCGAGCGCGTTCAGGAGGGCACGCCGCTTCTGGGCGTTTGCGTAGGCATGCAGTTGCTCTTTGAAGAATCGGAAGAGTTTGGAATGACACAGGGTTTAGGCTTTCTGCGCGGTCGTGTGCGCCGCTTCTCCGATGACCTGCTCGTGCCGCAGGTCGGGTGGAACGAGGTGAGGTGGCAGCGGGAACATCCTTTGATGAACGGCATAGACGATCATGAATATTTTTATTTCGTTCACTCTTATTACTGTGACACGACGGATAGTCAGGATGTTCTGGGCGAAACGGAGTACGGCGGGGCTTATGCTTCTGTCGTCGCGCGCGAGAATATCTGCGGCGTACAGTTTCATCCCGAAAAGAGTCAGACCGCCGGGCTGCGGCTTCTTCAGAATTTTGCGCAGGCGAATTTGGATTAGATTCGCTTATAGATCATTCAACACCGAGGACACAGGGGGAATAATTTAAGATGTTAAATTATCAAATCTGAAATTTTCTGTCTGTAATCTCTGTGTCTTCTACTGTATTCGATGCTGGCGAAACGAATCATTCCCTGTCTGGACGTTGATCGCGGTCGCGTGGTCAAAGGCATTCGCTTCGTTTCGCTTGTGGACGCGGGCGACCCCGTTGAGCAGGCGCGAAGATATGATGAGGAGCGCGCAGACGAGCTTACGTTTCTTGACATCACGGCGTCCGCGGAGAAACGTGACATTGTTGCGGGGCTGGTGCGCCGCGTCGCGGATGAAGTCTTCATCCCTTTCACTGTGGGCGGCGGTTTGGACTCAATCGAAGAGATTCGCGCAGTGCTGCTCGCAGGCGCAGATAAAGTTTCTGTGAACACGGCTGCGGTCAAAAGGCCGGAATTGATTAGCGAGGGAGCAGAAGTCTTCGGAAGCCAGTGCATAGTCGTCGCCGTTGACGCGCGGCGCAGGAGTTCTGAGGAAGCAGACGGCTGGGAAGTTTTCACTCACGGCGGGCGCACGCCCACAGGTCTGGATGCGTTGGAGTGGGCTGTGCGCGCCGAAACCTTCGGTGCGGGCGAGATACTTCTGACGAGTATGGACAGGGACGGCACGCGCAGCGGCTACGATCTGGAATTGACGCGCGCAATCGCGGACGCCGTGCGCATCCCCGTCATAGCTTCGGGCGGCGCAGGCCGATTGGAACATTTTTATGATGCGCTGACCGAAGGGCGCGCAAGCGCGGTGCTGGCCGCGTCGCTCTTTCATTTCGGCGAATACAAGATTGCGGAGGTCAAAGATTATTTACGAGCGCGCGGAGTTGTTGTGAGATGAGCTTTTCTGACGAAAACCCGGAATTCGAGGCTGGAAATTTCAGTGCAGAGATAGAGAGCCTGAAGTATGACGAGCGGGGTCTTGTTCCTGCAATCGTTCAGGACGCGCGTACGCTGGAAGTGCTGACGCTCGCTTTCATGAACGCTGAAAGCTTGCGGCGCACGATTGAATCGAAAGAGACGTGGTTCTGGTCTCGCTCTCGCTCACAACTCTGGCACAAGGGCGCGACATCCGGCAACACGCAGCGCGTTGTTGGAATCAAGCTTGATTGTGATGGCGATGCTCTGGTGATTCTGGTTGAGCCTGCCGGGCCTGCGTGCCACAAGGGCGCGCGCTCCTGCTTTCACAACAGGGTGGAAGGCGCGCCACATGCTCCGGGTGAAAGTGATGCTGAATTGAATGAAGCGGATGCTCCTTCATACGAAAATCTTGGAGAAACGCTGGAAGCGCTCTACGCGCTGATTGAATCGCGGCGCAAGCGACGCCCGGATAAATCTTACACGACCTATCTGTTCAACGAGGGATTGGATAAGATTCTGAAAAAAGTTGGTGAGGAAACAGCAGAGACCATCATCGCAGCGAAGAATGAAGATGCGGCGCGACTGGTTTCGGAGACAGCAGACCTCCTCTATCACCTGCTCGTGCTTATGGTCGAGCGCGGCGTGAAGCTGGATGAGATAAGCGCTGAATTAAAGCTGCGGCGCGGGCCGAAAGGGGCGAATGAATCAGACTGAACTCAAAGAGCTTCTGGATTTCGCCGCCGGCGCAGCGCGCGAAGCAGGCGAGATTACGCTAAAACATTTTCGTCGTTTGCGTGGAGTCGAGCGAAAAGCTGATAACTCTTTCGTTACAATCGCGGATCGTGAAACGGAAAGTTTTCTGCGTCGCGCTATCTCTGAAAAATTTCCGGGCGACGGGATTCACGGCGAAGAGGAGGGCGAACAAAGCGGCTCTTCAAATCGCAACTGGATAATTGACCCGATTGACGGCACGTATACGTTCGTTCACGGCGTGCCGCTCTACGGCGTGATGCTGGGGCTTGAGCAGGAAGGCGAACCCATCCTCGGCGTCGTCAACATGCCCGCGCTCGGCGAGATAGTTTACGCTGCGCGCGGCCTGGGTTGTTTTTTCAACGGCGAGCCTGCGCAGGTTTCTTCCGTTGACACGCTGGAAGAGGCTTTGCTGCTCTCCACGGATTTCGGAGCGTGCGCGCGATACGGTTTCAGCGAGGCGGCTTCCCGTTTGCAGCAACGCGCACACTCGCGCCGAACGTGGGGAGATTGCTACGGCCACCTGCTTGTGGCAACAGGCCGGGCGGAAGTGATGCTAGACCCCGTGATGAACGTCTGGGACTGCGCAGCCCTTCTTCCCATTGTAGAAGAAGCGGGCGGCACATTCACGGACTGGCGCGGCACGCGCACCATACGCGGCGGCAATGCCATCTCTACGAATGGAGCACTGTTCGAGAAAGCAATGAGAATAGTGATGAGTGATGAGTGATGAGTGATAAGTGATAAGAAAGAAGTTTTTCTCTTATCACTCATCACTTATCACTCATCACTTATCACTCATCACTTATCACTCATCACTTATCACTTATGCAAATTATTCCGGCAATTGACCTGCGTGGCGGGCTATGCGTGCGGTTGACGCAGGGGCGCAAGGAGGATGTGAAGGTTTACGACGCCGACCCTGTGGAGGTGGCGCGCGGGTTTGCGGGCGCGGGCGCGCGCCTTATTCATGTAGTGGATTTGGACGGCGCATTCGCGGAGAAAGAGTCGAAGAATCGTCGCGTGGTTGAAGAAATCGTCGAGGGAGCAGGGGTTGATGTTGAATTCGGCGGTGGGATGCGTGCGGTCGGCGACGTAGAAGAGATGATGGAGCGCGGCGTGGCTCGTGTGGTCATAGGCACGCTGGCGGTTGAGTCGCCGCAGACGCTTGCAGAACTTGTCCGGCAGTTCCAAGAAAAGATAGTTGTAGGGATTGATGCGCGCGATGGAAAGGTGTTGACGCGCGGGTGGGAGAAGAAAGAGAAGCTATTGGCAATCGAGTTGGCCCAGCATGTCGCAAGCATTGGCGTCGGGCGAATCGTTTACACTGACGTTGCGCGCGACGGGATGCTGGGCGGCGTGAATGTTGAGCAGACCTGTCAGCTAGCCCGGAAATGCGGCTTGCGCGTGACGGCTTCGGGCGGGGTCTCGTCTCTTGCAGACATCGAACGGCTTAAAGAGGTTTCGGATTGCGGCGTTGATAGTGTGATAGTCGGCAAGGCACTTTACGAAGGCAGGTTCACTTTGCAGGAAGCACTCAGCGTCGCTTCCGATTGAAATTTTTCCGAGGAGGTCTTTTCTCAAGTTTGCTGGACTACGAAGCGACGGAATTGGAAGAGCGCGCAGGCTGCGCTCTGAATCACGACCTGCGGCAGCACTTCCCTGCTCTGGCGCAGTTCTCTTCTACGAAGGAACTGGAAGCTTCTATGCTCTACGCACGATTGCGGCCAGAGATCGAAAGGGTTTTGAACGGAGTAGCGCAGGAGAGTTTTGCTGATTCCTCAGTCTCGCTTTCGGAAAATTCCGAAAAGATTCGCGCGACGGCATGGAACATAGAGCGCGGCATTAAACTGGATGGAATCATTCGCATGCTAGGCGAGCACGTCGCGTTTCGTGAGAGCGACGTACTGCTGCTGACCGAGCTTGATTACGGCATGGCTCGAAGCGGCAACCGGTTCGTCGCGCGCGAGATTGCCGAAGAGTTAAAACTCAACTACGTGTTTGCGCCGTGCTATATAAATCTTGAAAAAGGGAGCGGATTGGAAGCCCACGTCGCGGGCGAGAACCAGCAGGCCATACATGGCAACGCGCTATTCTCTCGTTACCCGCTCTGCAACGCGCATTCGATAAGACTTCCGAACGGTAAAGATAAGATGCGAGGGCGTGAGAAAAGATTGGGAAGCCAGCGCGCCGTAGTCGCAGACATGATGCACCCGCTCGGAGAAGTCCGTCTGGTCAGTCTTCACCTTGACGCGCATTCTACCCAGCGGCATCGTCATCGCCAGATGAAGATTGTGCTGGATCATCTGGGAACACTGAAGCCTGATATGCCCGTGCTGATAGGAGGCGACTGGAATACTTCTACGTACAACTCGCGCCGCGCTCTCTATTCGATTGCGGGATTTGCGCGGCGCGTTGCGATGGGCGTGCGCCGCGTGATTGTGAAGCATTACCTGCACCCGGATCGCTGGTTCGAGCGAAAACTTTTCAGGGAGATTGAGAAGCGCGGTTACGACTATCGCGGATTGAACGAAACGGGCGCAGGCACGCTGCATTACAGCGTAGAAGACCTCTCGGTCAACACGAACATGCGCGACTGGATTCCGAACTGGTGCTTCTGGTTCATCAACTGGGCGCTCAAAGAGAACGGCGGGCGATGCTCTCTGAAACTTGATTGGTTCGCAGGCAAAGGCTTGCGGGCGATTTCGGCAGAAGCGCCCAGAGTTATCGGCAACATGCGCGACGACGATGGCCCGCTCTCTGATCACGATGCAATCATGTTGGATTTCGTTCCCGAATGAGGACGAAAAGATTAACCGCAAAGGGCGCAAAGGCATTCGCAGAGGACGCTTGCGTTCCTTTGCGTCTTCCCTTTGCGTTCTTTGCGGTTAATCTTTCCACACATCAAAAGAGCGGCGAATTGCATGACACAATCCGCCGCTCTTTCCATTTAACTCACTTCGAGTTTTAGAAATCAAACTTGACTGCCAATTGAAACTCCCTCGACGGGAAGAAGACGCGCGGCAGGCCGAACCTCAGTGTGCCGGTCGGGATGGTGAAGACGTTGCCCGCAGTGAATCCCGAATAGATGTTGAGGTTGGGCGCGAGTACGTTCGTTCTGTTCGTCAAATTGAACCCTTCGGCGATGAGGCGCAGGCGCATCCTCTCGCCAAAATTTATAGTGCGCGTGATGCGCATGTCGCTCTGCCATAAGGCGCGCGCGCGGAAACCGTTTCTAGCCAGTCCGGGCGCGCGGTCGTTGAAGCGATTCCCGTCGTTGTTCAAATCAGCGCCGACCATAGCAGAATAGGGCACGCCGGAGTTGATCTGCGTGATGCTTGAGAATGTGTAGTTGCTCAGGAGCATGCGCAGAAAACTGTTCTTCGACTTTGTGAATGTGCCGAACTCGCGCACAGAACTGAAGACGAAGCGATGCGGGATGTCCAGATCGGAAATCCCCCAGTCTTCGCTTATGTTGAGCTGGTTGAAGACCACCTTCACATCGTCGCCCGCATTACCGGGGACTACAGCCGTCTGGTCTGGCTTATTGTCCCTCGCATGCGAGAAGGTGTAGGTGGCAAGAAACTGCCAACCCTTGTGGAAGCGGCGTTGTAGCTGGAAAGCCAATGCGTGATAGCGTGAATCGCCAGTGCTCTCGAAGAGATCAATGCGAGCGAAGTGGGTTAAGGGTCTTGCGCCGAAGCGCTCGACCTGGAACGTCTGCGCGTTCGTTGGGTCTGTGAATGTCACAAGCGTAGGCGCGGGCAGGTTAACATCGCGCGTCCGCGAGAGATGCGTGCCGCGATAGAACATGTAGGTTATAGAGAGGCTGGTGTTAGAGAATACCTCTCGCTCATAACCCAGTCTGGCCTGCTGCACGTAGGGCTGCGCGTAATCGTTCACGAAGAGCAGCAGGTTAATCGGTGTCGCGCCGACCGTCGGAGGGGCTGTCAGTACGTTCGGGTAAGTAAGGCCGAGCACCGCTAGCTGTGCAGCATTCAGGCTGATGTTTGTTACGTTGATGCCGTTCTGCGAGTGCGCCGTGCCCAGCATGATGCCGGTCGTGCGCCCGTAGAAGACTCCGTAGCCACCGCGCAAGACCGAGCGATCATCGAAGGCGTAGCTGAAACCAATGCGCGGTGCCCAGTTGTTCGTGTCCGATGGGCCAGTGCTCGTGTCTAATCCTGCTGCGGCCAACTGCGCGTCCGGGTTGTGTACTTGCGGTTTCGCCAGAGTCTCAAGGTCATAGCGCACGCCTGCATTAATCGTCAATCGCGGGTTCACGCGCCAGTCGTCCTGAACGTAAAAAGCGTAATCGCTGATGTCCGGGTGCGTCGTTGCGCCCGTCGTGCCGTTGCCCGCGAAAGCCTGCTGGAAGCCCGACGGCGTGTTGTTACGAAAGTCCGTGTAGTTGTTGAAGGTGTACTGGCCGCTGAAGAAGCCGGGGAAGAAATTCAGTATGCGGTCGAAGTTGAAATCGAACCCGGTCTTGATGTTGTGACGGCCTGTGACGTAGAGAATGTTGTCAATAACCTGCCAGCGACGTATGGTCGTCTCGCGCGGGCTGAAATTGTTGCGGCCAATGTTGAGGAACGTTCCGGTCGTGCCTGTGACGACAGTGCCTATGCGCGCTTCCGGTTGGTCTGAGTTGGCCTGGCCGGGTTCTGCGTCACGCGCTACCTGGAAACGAAACTCGTTCACCAATCTCTGCGAGAGCGTTGTTGCCAGCGTTCCCGAAAACGTAGTCGTCCTGGCAAGGCTGTTGCCCGTGTGCTCCTCCACGCTCTGCGCGCCCGTGCTCTCGTTATTGGCACCCGTGAAATTCTGGCGGTTGAAGCGCAGCGAGAGCAGGTTGCTGTTATTAACGTGAATGTCTCCCTTCACCATGAACACGTCCTGATCGCGCCCGATAGGATAGGTAGCTAACTTGGGGATGAGTATGGCTTGCACGGCTGCGGGCGCGCTTGCGATGTTCGGCGCATCAATGGGGTTCGTCAGATTCTGGCGCTGGCCGTCGTAGGTGAAGAAGAAGAATGCGCGATTTCGGACGATTGGCCCACCGAGGCGTCCGCCGAACTGATTTATCTGCTGCGGCGTTCGCTTGTTCGGCAAGCCGCGAGTCGCTTCGGAATTTATGGTCGCGGGCGGGTTGGCGTTCAGCGATTCGTCCCTGAAATATTCAAACACGCCGCCGTGGAAATCGTTCGTGCCGGATTTTGTGACGACGTTGATGACAGCGCCGCCCGCTCGACCGAACTCTGCGGAGAAACCGTTCTGGTTAACTTGAAACTCCTGCACAGACTCTTCCGAAAACTGATACGGAGGACGCACGCCCGTTCGACCGAACGCTTGCCCGAAGAAAGTGTTGTTGTTGTCAACGCCGTCAACCTGAAGATTGTTGAGCGTTCCCTTCTGGCCGCCGACCGCCAGGTCGCCCTGTCGCGTGGGGTCGCGTATGACGCCCGGCGTGAGCGTTGCAAAATCCAGATAGTTGCGACCGTTGACAGGAAGATTCTGAATAGCGCGCTCGCCTATGGTTGTGGAAACAGAGGTGCGCGAAGTTTCTACGACCGGGGCTTCGCCCGTCACTGTCACAGACTCGCTAGTGCCGCTTACAGAGAGCTTAACTTCCAGCGGCGTGTTGCCGCCTACGGTCACCTGAACGTCTCGTAATTCCGTCTGAGCGAAGCCCTGCGAGGTTGCGCGCACGGTGTAAGCGCCCGGCGGAAGAAGTATCAACCGGTAGTTACCCTCGCCATCGGCTGTGACGGTTCGCTCCAACCCCGTCGCTTGATTCAGCGCAGTCACTGTAGCATTCGGCACGGCTGCGCCGTTCGGGTCAAGAACGCGGCCTTCTATGTCGCCCGTGGTCGCCTGCGATTGAGCGAAAACGCTCGCGGCCATCAGAATTGAACAGGCGGCGAGCGCAAACAGTTTCATAATCTTGAGGAGTGGTTTTCTCAGCATGTTTTTCCTCGTCGGGTTAAAAGTTTTTCGTGTACAGCTATGCACGCGCGTGTGGCGAAGCACGTCATAGTCTGTCTTTTTCGAGAGCGTGAAATTACTCTAATGAAATTTCGGAAGAACTGTCCTGTGGAACGCGAGGGATATTAGTGGACTAGAGAAGGAAAAGCAAGGCATGAAAGAAGGGATGAGGGATGAGGGATGAGGGATGAAAAGGGTTGAGCCAATTGCGCGTTGACACCATTACTCATTCTTATTCATCCCTCATCCTTCATCCCTCCGCCCTCATCCCTTATCCCTTCATCCTATCTTCTCAATAATCTTTCAATCTCGTCAGGTGCTGAAGGAATGTTCGCGGAGAGTTTGCGCAGCGTGCCGTCGGGCATGACGAGATAATCGTCCTCTATGCGCACGACGATGGATCACTTCTGGAGATACACGCCGGGTTCTATGGTGAAGACTTCGCCGGGTTGCAGAGGCTTTGATGAATTGCCCGTGTCATGTACGTCCATGCCGAGGTAATGGCCGAGCGCGTGTATGAAGAAGTGATCCATCGTGTACTCGCGCCCGTCAGTATCGCGCGCGCGCAGCGGGCTTTTGCGCAGGAAATCTACTGCGAACTGGTGCAGGTCGTGCAATCTCATGCCGGGCTTGTAGTAAGCAGCAGCGCCCGCTTGAGTATCCAGCACGAGTTGATAAATCTGGCGCTGGCGCTCTGTGAACTTTCCGCTCGCAGGATAGGTGCGCGTGATGTCCGCAGCGTACAGAGAATACTCTGCGCCTATGTCGCAGACCACCAGATCGCCCGGCTCAATTTTTTTATGATTCTCCTCGTAGTGAAGTATGGTCGAGTAGATTCCGCTGCCGACGATTGAAGGGAAACTCGGACGCTCAGCGCCGCCGCGCGTGAATGCCGCTTCCAGTATCGCCTGCACTTCGTACTCGTACATGCCCGGCTTCAAGTTGCGCGCTATGTCTGATTGCGCCTCGCCCGTGATGTCAATCGCCTTCTGAATGAGCGCAATCTCGACCGCAGACTTTTTCTTTCGCATCTCCCCTACAATCGGCGCAACGGAAAGAACTTCTACGCCCGGCAACTCATTCCTGGCCTGCTCGACGAACTGAAACTCGTTCACGTCGCCATTCGCTATGCGGCGAGGAACGATTGTGTAGAGCTTCATGCGCGTCTGCCCTGTTTGCTCGCCTTTGAATGCGGGAAGCGCGGCGGCCTCTCTGAGCTTCGGCCAGAAATCTTCTGACATGGAAAGCACTCGCTCCGCGCCGAACGAGCGCGCGGCCTCTTCGCCCGGCGCAATTTGTGGCCCAGTCCATCGCTCGCTCGCAAGGTTGCGAGGCGGTATGAAAACTATCTCGTGCGCGCCGTTCAATGAGGGTAAGCCCTGCGGCACGAGCATCAAGGCTGCGCCCGGCGTTCGCACGCCCGTCAGGTATGCCATCCAGTTGTTCTGCCGGTAACGCGCCTCAACGCCCAAATCCTCTTCGACGTTGCCTAAGATAACAACTACGCCGTCCGTCACCTGCGACATTAGAGCCTGCCTGCGCGCGCGATACTCGCTCAAAGGCTGGCTGAGCAGTCGCGCTCCGGGATTATCCCAGTAATTCGTCTGAGCAATTGTCTTTGAAGCATAGGGCGTAAGGATTAAAGCTAGTAGGAAGAGGGCGCAAATGGGAGAAGCTATGCGAACTATTTTCATCTTTTTAGTTCTATTTATAAATAGATTCAAGACCTTCGGCCAAAAGCAAGTGGACGCCATAAAGCTTGAAACTTTCTTCCGTTCGTCGTCTGCAACAAACTCATAGTGCCCATGTAGGCGTAGCCGAACAGGAAGAGCGTGAGGAACGGAATCGTCAGCACCATGCGTAAGTGCGCCGCATAAATAATCGCGCACAGAAAATAGAGCGCGAAGCCAAGCTCCAATAGCGGCAGCAAACCGCCCTTGCGCTTGTACTTCTTCTTCTTCCATGTTTCGTCCCGCGCTCCCTCGACTTGATACTTCGGCGTGCGCGCAAACTCCGTCTTGAAACCGACGAGTGCTTCTATCACCGCACGCGCGTTGGAGAAAGCCAGCCCGATTCCGATAGCCATCACGACCGGCAAGTGCAGCAAGCGTTTCGTTCGTCGCTCGTCCAGATACCAGACGCCTGTTCCGTAGAAGAGCACTACGGAGATTGTGGAGAAGAATAGAAGCGGAACGTCGAAGGCCAGCAGGTTGGAGAAGCCCTGGTTGTAGCGAACCAGCAGCAAGGGGAATTGAAGGAAGCTGACCAGAATCATCAGCGGGTAGCTGATGTTGCCCGTCAAGCGGAAGAACATCTCTAATTTCACGCGCGTAGGCAGAGGCGCAGCCCAGATTCTCTTGTAGAGTTTTATGCCGACCTGCATCACGCCCTTGGCCCATCGCTGCTGCTGCACCTTGAATGCGTTTATGTCAACCGGTATTTCAGAAGGCGCGTCTTCATCCAGAAGATAAACGAAACGCCAGCCCATCAACTGCGCGCGGAATGAGAGGTCTGTGTCTTCCGTCAACGTGTCATGCTGCCAGCCGCCGCTCATATCAATTGCGCGACGACGCCAGATGCCAGCCGTGCCGTTGAAGTTGAAGAAGCCGCCCGTGCGATTTCTGACCGTCTGCTCAACGACGAAGTGGCCGTCGAGCATTATCGTCTGCACGCGCGTCAGCAGGTTGTATGCGCCGTTGATGTGCGACCAGCGCATCTGAGCGCAGCCCACCATTGAGTCTGTGAAGAAATGAACCAGCTTGCGCAGACAGTCAGGCTTGGGAACAAAGTCTGCATCGAAGATTGCGACCAGATCGCCCTTCGCCGTCTTCAAACCATTTTCGAGCGCGCCCGCCTTGTATCCCGTTCTGTCCGTGCGATGAATGTAGTGAATGTCGAAACCTTTTCCGGCGTATTGCTCGACCTTATCGCGCGCCATCGCCTCGGTCTCGTCTGTAGAATCGTCAAGAACCTGTATCTCGAATTTTTCGCGCGGGTAATCAATCGCTGTTATGGCCTTGAGCAATCGCTCGACGACATACATCTCGTTAAAAAGCGGTAGCTGCACGGTTATGTGCGGCAGTTCGTTTTCGGTGAAATGCGATTTCGGTATGGGCTTCAGGCGACGATAGCGCCAGAAATCCACGACCTGCTTGATGCGATAGCCACCGTAAACGGCGAGCACGCCGAGCAGAAGGAAGTAAACTATCAGTATCGTGTAGTCGAACGAGTCCAGACGGTATAGAGGGCTGATGTTAGCCGATGTCTTGTTAATGATGTCGTTGAAATAGAGGTCGAATAGCTCGCTCGGAGTCGGGCCTAATGGCGGAACAGTATTTTGTAGAAATATCATCATCCTTAGAACGAACTGGAGGCGTTATGTTTGCGCCTGAACGGGAAACGTGCGCGCGTTTTAGACCAAACCGATTTAGCGTGTCCTCGCTCTCACGCGCCACAAGAAACGAGCAGCGCATCTGCACTTAAAGAAATCGCCAGCGCGCTGCTCGGTCACTTAAGACGCTTATTTTAACAGAGCGGATGCCTGCGACAAAGCAGGCGGACAGGAGAAAGTGTAAAAAGGGGAAGGGGAAAAGGGATAAGAACGGTTCCGAATGTCGAACTCTTGATTTTCCTTTTACCCTTTTCCCCTCTTCCACTTTTCACTCAAAGCTTTCAGACACCTCCGTAGCCTCCGCCATAACCGCCGCCGGGCTGACCGCCGCCGTAAGCTGGCGGTGGCGGTGGCGGTGGCACGCTCATACCTTTGCGCTTCTCGAAGATGGCGACGGCGAGGAGGCCGCCGATTGTAGCGAAGCCGATTATCAACGCGGCGACGAACAGTGTTCCCGGAATGGCCGTGAGAATTCGTGTGCCCATAGGCATGTTCTGCTGTATCTCCATCTGCCTGCGCAACAGTTCACCCTGCTCCGGGTTAGCGTTCTGAATCATGCTGGTTATCATCGCCATCATTGCCTGCCCCGAAAGCAGACCGAGCGGCAATCCGACGACGACGTAGATGACTGCTCCGATGGCTCCCGCAATCACGCCCACCTTTGCCCCTTCGCCCGTAGTGACAGGCGTCTGCGACCCCTTAATGTAAAGGTAGCCCGCGAGCATGCCGCCCAGCACAGCCCAGCCGCAGCAACAGGCGTTCACGATGTTGACGAACGGAATCGCAGACAACAACCCAAGCACTACGCCGCCTATAATGGCTGGCTGCATACTTTTATTCATTTATCGTCACCCCTCATTGAAGAGATCGAAAGAGCTGTTATGGATGGTTAAATGTTACGCGCGCCGTAAGCGCTCAACCTTCAATCGCCACGCACCGCACGCGCGCTTGCGCCGAGTCTCATCTTCTTTTCACGCACCGCCGCGCGCGTGCGCCTGCGCGTGTTGAATTCAGTGCCGACGATTCGCGCAAGATCAATCAGCCCCGGCACTATGTACAGGCTTGCGACCGCGCCGAAGAGTGCGCCGGTAATGAAGCGCGACAGGTGCGTGTTCTGCCAGAGATGCAGGAACGTAAGCGAGAAATCGACCGTCATGGGCACGAGCGCGAGCAGCAGCCACAGGCGGCGCGGCGTCTCCACCTTCCTGATTGATCGCACAAGCGGATAAACGATTACTCCCGCCGCCAACCCCGCGTAAATTCCGGTGCATCGAGCGCACACAGCCAGCGGGTGTCCGGCAACGTAAAAAGAGCGCTCTGGAATCTGGTGGCAGACGTAGTGAAACCCCTGATAGATAGAGAAAGCCAGCAACGAATGATTGCGTGCTAGAGCAACGGGCGCGAGGATCACCAGCGCAAGCAGAAATAGACAGGCGGCTGCGATTGCGCCCCATACAATCAGAGCCTTGCCACGCGCCATCTCGCGCGGCACACATTGCGGAACGTACTGGTCTGAAAGAGAAAACATAATAAGGGAAGAGGAAGAAATGCAGAGTGCAGAATGATGAGTGATGAATTAAAGAGAGAACAGCTTTTTATTCATCACTCTGCACTTTGCATTCATCACTGCTTTTTCATCCCTAAAACCGTATGACTTGATCCGGCCCGCCCTCTACGTGAACCGTGTCAACGAAGCGTATGTGCTTGGATTCGGTCGTCATCACTAGTGAGTGCGTGCGTTTGCCCGCGCCGAAGAAGCGGACGCCTTTTAGAAGCGCTCCGTCTGTGACGCCGGTCGCGGCGAATATTATCTTTTTGCCAGGCGCAAGGTCGTCTGTGTCGTAAACCTTGTTCGGGTCGTTGATGCCCATTGAGTGCAGCCTGGCTAAAACCTCTTCTTGCGACGGAAGTTTATCTTGGTCAACGCCGAGCCGGTCGGCATCGTAAACAAGTCGCGCCTGAATCTCGCCGTTCAGGCATTTCATAGCAGCGGCAGTTATCACTCCCTCGGGCGCGCCGCCGATTCCCATCAGCGCGTGTATGTTCGTGCCCGCGACCGCCGCAGAGATGCCCGCCGAAAGATCGCCGTCCGATATGAGGCGGATGCGAGCGCCGGATTCGCGCACGTCCGCTATCAGTTTCTTGTGGCGCGAGCGTTCAAGCACGATAACGGTCAAATCTTCTATATCACGCCCCAGACGGCGGGCTATGTTTTTAAGGTTGTCGCGCACGGGCGCGTCAATATCAATGACGCCGCGCGATGATGGGCCAACGACTATCTTATCCATGTAGATGTCCGGCGCGTTCAGCAGGCCGTTGCGCTCCGCAGCCGCCAGCACGGCGATGGCGTTGTTCGCGCCAAGAGCGCAGAGATTAGTCCCTTCAAGAGGGTCAACAGCTATGTCAACCTCCGGGTAAACCTGGCCGTCTTCGGCTGACCTGAAGCCTGAGCCTAATTCCTCGCCTATGTAGAGCATGGGCGCTTCGTCGCGCTCGCCCTCGCCTATGACAATGCGCCCTTTCATGGGCACTGTGTCCATAACCTCGCGCATGGCCTCGACCGCGACGTGATCCGAATACTTGCGGTCTCCCTGCCCCATAGTGCGCGCCGCTGCAATTGCCGCAGCCTCGCACACGCGCAGGAAGTCAAGGGACAGTTCCCGCTCCATTCTCAACTCTTGGCCCATGAGTCAATTCTCCTAAACTTTATGAATTAACGAAACCCTGGCTATTTTATTGATTGCGATGCCCGTGGAATGCCGTAAATGCCCCGCCATAGTATCAGAGCGCGGGCGGAATTTGTAGAGGCCGCAGTTAATCGGCAGTGGTTCAAGTTGAAATCTAAAGAGCAGAAAAGCATTGGCCTTAATTCTCTTATTGACCTGCTACCGGTTAATCACGATTCAGTTGACCCAAAGCAAGCGAAAAGCGCATTCAATTCTACTGCCGTAGGCAACTGGTAACTTTCGAGAATCATCAGAAATAACCCGTTGAAAGTTTGCGTTTGTGACCTCCGGGAATGTATACTGCAACGCTTTTTAGTTCACCCCCGCACGAATAATTAACTCACGTAAAAAGCATCTTCACAAGACCCTGGGGCGCTGGTTTTGTGTCGCCGTGTGAAGGTGCTTGGTACGGATTAGCTTTTCACCCTTGGAGATTGGATGAGAAATTTTGTATTCACCCTTACAGTAGTCGTGTGTGCCCTTCTGTTCAGCGCCAGCGTCTCGGCCCAGAGCGTAGTAATTAATAAATACCAGAATTCAGGCACGACTGCCGACATCGTTGAGCTTCTGGTTATACAGAACAATCTGGACATGCGCGGAATGATCTTAAAAGATTTTTCCACCAACATGGCTAACGATGGCGGAGGCAAGTACCAGTTCTCCAACGATACTCTGTGGAGCAGCCTGCCTGCGGGCACAATCATCGTCCTCAGAAATAACAACTCTGCTGCGGACACGACAGTCGGAGGCGGAGACTTCAATCTGGACGTGGGGCTTCAGAACACCACTTACTTTTCCAACGCTGGCGGCACGTTCGACATAGCCACGACCGAAATGGTGATGATTAAAGCTGCCGGGAGCGGTGCAGCGGGCGTCACGGGCAGCATACACGCGCTCGCGGGCGGCACGGCAGGAGCGCAATTCACTGCTGCTCCCAACCCTAAACTCAGGGCGACCGGCACATCAGGTACTGGTCAGTTCGTTTATGCTAACAACAGCACGCAGAGCCTTGCGGACTTTGACGGAACGGATGCGACGGGCGCTGCAACGGGGCTGACTTTTGGCGCGGGCAATAACGCAAACAACACCGCTTACATCAATTCGCTGCGAACCATCTCAAGGCCGACCACACAGGCTTCTAACATCACGTTCAGCGCGGTCGGCAAAAACTCTATGACCGTAAACTGGACGCCCGGTAACGGCGCGAGCCGCCTTGTAGTTGCAAGACAAGGCTCGCCTGTAACGAGCAGCCCCACGGATGGAACTTTCTACAAACCCAACGCATCCTTCGGCGTAGGCTCGCAGGTAGGCCCCGGCGAATACGTAGTCTATTCGGGCAACGGCGCGAGCACGGGCGTCGCCAACCTAGCACCTAACACCACATACTATTTCGCTATCTTTGAATATAACGGCGCTGCCTCCACCTCTCTTTATCTAACAACGCAACCGGCCACAGGCAGCCAGACGACTACGGCGATTTACAACATAAGCGGCCACGTAGACCTGAGCGGGGGCGGAAACCTACAGAACGTTAGCGTGACACTGACAGGCGTGCCGTCGCCCGCAACCGTTCTCACGGACTCTAACGGCAACTACTCGTTCAATGGTCTGCTGGCGGGCGGCAACTACACTGTGACGCCGACGCTTAATAACTATTCGTTTAGCCCTGCGTCTCAGACAATCAATAACCTGAGCGCCAATGCTGTCGTGAACTTCGTAGCAACGCTAGTTGGTCAGCAGCCATGCACATACTCTGTCACGCCCACGAGCGCAAACTACGGCATGGCAGGCGGGTCTGGCAATCTTGTCCTGACTACTCAGAATGGCTGCGCTTGGACGGCACAGGTTGGAGACCCCACATGGCTCAAGCTGGGCGATGTAAGCGGCCAGGGCAACGCAAACATAGCCTTTTCCGTAAGCCCCAACAATACGAATTCACAGCGCTCGACAACGGTCAACATACAGGGCCAGATTGTCACAATCACGCAGGACGCTGGCCCCTACACTTGCACTTTCACTTTAGACAAAACCTCTGCCAACTTCAGCAGTGACGGCGGCACGGGCACAGTCAACGTCACTACTTTGAACGGGTGCGCTTGGACTGCTGTGAGCAACGATAACTGGATAACTATAAGCGCAGGCGCTGCGGGCGACGGCAACGGTGCGGTCAACTTCTCTGTGGCTGCCAACGGCGACACGGCTCGCGCGGGCACTATCACAATCGCCGGACAGACCGTCACCATCACGCAAAGCGGCAGCGGCTCAGGCCAGTGCCCGAGCGACGGAGAGCATATGGTGATGGGTAATCCGAGTTGCGCGCAGGCGGATGTAAACCTGCCGCTCAACTACCTGCTGCCGAAGGCGCAGTACGTAGTCGGATACAACCGCGACCGGGGCATTCCGAACTGGGTTAGCTGGCATCTGGATACTTCATGGCTCGGCAGCGCTCCGCGTCAGGACGATTTCCGCAATGACCCGTCATTGCCCGCAGGCTGGTATCAGGTGCAGTCTACGGACTACTCAGGCTCAGGCTTCGACAGAGGTCACCACTGCCCATCCGCAGACCGTACAAGCAGTATACCGGACAACTCCGCGACCTTCTTCATGACGAACATGATGCCGCAAGCTCCAGACAATAATCAGGGGCCGTGGGAAGTTCTGGAAAGCTACAGCCGCACGCTCGTCGGGCAGGGTAACGAGCTTTACATCATAGCGGGCGGCACAGGCATGGGCGGCACAGGCTCGAACGGCGGTGTAACGGTTACGGTGGCGAACGGCCACGTGACCGTGCCTGCTTACACGTGGAAGGTCATCATGGTACTTCCGGCTGCGAGCGGCGACGATGTTTCGCGCGTGACCACTTCGACGCGCGTCATAGCGATCATCATGCCGAACCAGCAGGGCATACGTAACGATGACTGGCACAACTACCGCGTCAGCGTTGACCAGGTGGAACAACTCACAGGGTACGATTTCTTCTCGAACGTGCCCGTTGCCATACAGAGCGTCATAGAGGCGCAGGTTGACAACCAGCCGTAAACGTTAAGGAAAGGTGAAAAGCAAAGCGGGGATGCTCTCATCATGAGTATCCCCGCTCTGTTTTAAGATGTACGAATGAAGACTGACGAGCAATTGATCTCAGAGATGCGGCAGATGATCGAAGGGCTGCTGTTTATGAGCGAGTCGGACTATCCGTTCGATGTCGTGCGCCTTGAGCAGCGTGGCGAGATTACGCCCGAAAAGTTGCGCGAGATGTCCGGCGAGAAGGTGGACGCTCCCGTAGAGACTCGAACTCTTGAAGAGTTCTTCCGCGCCGCCATGTCAGAGGCCGAGTGGAAAGGCGCGAAGGAGATTGAAGAGGCCAGAAGGTATCAGGCGCTCGTCTCCTGGCTAAAAGAGAACCTGTCAGGCACGCGCGTCTATCGCGTCGGTCAAATCAACATCGCCGTTTACATTCTGGGGCGCGTCGCTTCGGGCAATCTGCTGGGCATCTCCACGCGCGTCGTCGAAACTTGAGGCGGCACACCCAATTTTCGCCGCCGTATTCTGAAGGTCAGTACCGCAGGCGACGCTGCCATTCGCGCCGTCGCTCGCGCCGTGCGCAACGTAACGCGCGCAGACGACATGCTCTTTCGCTGGGGCGGCGACGAATTTCTGGTCATGATGTTCGGCATGCCAGAGCAATTAGCGCGCAAGCGTTTGGATTCGCTCAACCGGCTGCTCGCCGAAACCGCTCTGCCCAGCGTAGGCCGTACCATAGAGATAAGCGTCTCTCACGGTCTATCTTCATTTCAGGCTATGGCAGACCTTCACGAAGCTATAGAGAAAGCTGACGAGGCCATGTACAGAAGCAAGCAGGCCAGCAAAGCTCTCAAGAGCAATCAAACGGATTCAGCCAGACAACTCAATTAGCCGACGGCTTCATAGACAGCAAAACGCCCGCGCCTTTTTGATAAAAGTAGCGGGCGTTCTGTATTCGACAATAGCAGCAATCGCTTAATCCGCTGCGACCATTTCGTGCGCGTCCGATGATTTGTAAGGCGGAAGCGTCTTTCGCGCTGGCTTCTCTTTTTTGATGCCGAGCGCCCAGTCTGCCTGCATCAACGTGTGTATGTCGCGCGTGCCTTCGTAGATTATGGCGGCCTTGCAGTTTCTCAAATACCTTTCGACCGGATAATCGTTTGAATATCCGTTCGCGCCGTGAACTTCAATCGCCATCGAAGCGGCCTTCTCACTTCTTATGGTTGCCTGCCATTTCGCAAGAGAGGTCGCGCGAGCGTTAGGCTGCCCTTCATTCTTTAAGTATCCTGCGTGAAGCCAGAGCAGGTGCGACATCTGGTAATCGGCCTCCATCTCGGCAATCTTCTGTTTCACCAACTGGTGATTCGCAATCTTCGTCCCGAACGTCTCGCGCTCAAGAGCATACGCAATGCTCGCATCACGCGACGCGCGAATCACTCCGGTAGCGCCAGCCGCCACAGTGTAACGCCCCTGCTCAAGCGCGAACATGGCTATCTTGAAACCCTCGCCCTCTTCGCCCAGAAGATTCTCCGGGGGAACGCGCACGTCCTGAAGAGAAAAGTATCCTGTGTTGCCCGCGCGTATCCCCAATTTGCCGTGAATCGTGCCGGAAGAGAAACCTTTCATCCCGCGCTCGACGATGAAGCATGACATGCCGGAATGGTCTCGCTTCTTCCTCTTCTCTTCATCAGTCCAGCAGAAGAAGAGGAAATTGTCTGCCAGATCAGCCAGACTTATCCACATCTTCTCACCATTCAAGACCCACTCGTCGCCTTCGCGCCGCGCAGTGGAGCGTGCGCCCACAACATCAGAGCCAGCGCCCGGCTCTGTCAAACCATAGGTAGCAATCTTCTCGCCTTTCGCTTGCGGAACTAAATACTTCTGTTTCTGCTCTTCTGTTCCCCAAGTGTAGAGCGTCAAAGAATTCAATCCAGTGTGCACGCTCATAATCACGCGCAGAGATGTGTCAACCGCTTCCAACTCTTCGCACACAAGGCCGAGCGAGATGTAGTCGAAGCCGGCGCCGCCGTACTCTTCCGGTATGCAAACGCCCGGCAGATTAAGCTCCGCCATCTTATCCAGAATAGAGCGATCAAACTGCTGTTTCTCGTCCAGTTCTTTAATTCGCGGCGCGACCTCTTTCGTAGCGAAATCACGCACGGTTTGTCGTATAGCCTTGTGATCTTCTGTTAACTCGAAATCAATCATCTCAAATTCATCCTTGAAGGGAGTAATAGGACTGCAATGTCATCTTGAGCGAGTGACAAGAGCATCGCTTTGGAACTTATGTTTTGTAGCTTCTTAAGCAGCAACCCGGTATTTTAACCGATAACCGTTCGGGGACAAAATCCGCATTCAGAGCCATTTCTTTGCGCTTCAAATCCTGCTCTCTTTATTAAGCAGCTCGCGCGCGGCATCTTTCGCATCCTCCAGATTTTGCACGCGGCCTTCCAGTTGAAGCTCGTAAACCGCGCCCAGAATTTTTCCCATCAACGGCGAAGGTTCCATACCCATCTCCAACAGGTGTCGTCCCATCAAAATCGGCGCGGGAGGTTTCCGCTCGACTTCAAGCTCGCGCGCGCGTGCTATGAACCACTCCTGCGCCTCAGCCGTGTACCACTCGTCGCGCGGAACCCACTCGGCGTTGCGCCCTAATGAGTCGGCTTTCGCCACGCGGTACAGCAAGTCAAGCTCGCACTTTCTAGCCAGCCGCCGAAACGCGCCGTCGCCTATCTCGTTCCGTTTCTTGTAAAGCTCGCCCGGCTTCAGGTGGTCGCGCACTAATGCCACGACCTGAGAACGCACGTCGTAGCCTTCAAGGGTGTGAATGTTCAGCCGGTCAAGAAATTTTTCCGTAGGCTCGACGCCAGCCTCTTCGTGGCCGCGCGAGCGCCAGCGCCCTTCAACGAGTTCTGTGGTCGCAGGCTTCCCGAAATCATGGCAGAGCGCCGCGAGCATCACAGTTACCTTTTTAGGATAAGGCAGATCGTCAATCAACTCGCGCGCGCGATCAACTGTCAGCAACGTATGAATGTCAACATTCCCCTCAGGGTGCCATGCTCTTTCTTGCGGCACGCCCACGAGAGCCTTCATCTCCGGGAACAGTTGGTCAACAACTCCAAGCTCATACATACACTTCAACCCGATTGAAGGATGACGAGAGCGCAGCAGAAGTTTTTCCATCTCGCCCCAGATGCGCTCGCGCGGCAGGTCTGCCAGATCAATGGAACGACAGAGTTCCACAGTCTCAGCTTCAATATCAAATTCAAAGCGCGCGGCGAACTGTGCTGCACGAAGAACTCGCAAACTGTCTTCAGCGAAAGTCTCGCGCGCGACTGCGCGAAGCAGTTTTCGCTCAATGTCCGCGCGCCCATTGAACGGGTCAATTATCTCTGCGGTCAGCGGGTCTTGAAGGATAGCGTTGATGGTGAAATCGCGCCGTCGCGCCGCCTCTTCAATCGTCATAGCGGGATCGCCCTCTACTACAAAACCTTTATGACCGCGCCCCTGCTTGCGTTCGCGGCGCGGGAGCGAGACATCCAGATCATGGCCTAGCTTGTAGACCGTGAAAGCTTCGCCGACGACGTTGATTGGCCCGAATTTTTCAAGAGTCTCGCGTAATAGCACAGGCTCGATGCCGTAAACCTCAACATCCCAGTCCTTCGGCTCTATGCCCAGTAGAGGATCGCGCACGCAGCCGCCGACGAGCAGCGCACGTCCACCTGTGTCACGAACGGCGTGCGCCAACTTCAGGATTTTTTCAGGGATTTGAGCAGACATGAAAAGCGCGCGTGAGGGGCTTTAACTTCAATCTTCCGGCAAACTTGCTTCACCATCTTCATCTTCAAACTCGTCGTATTCTTCATCGTCTTCCTCGCCGACAATGATCTGAACGCCGCGCGTGGAAGGTAGACAACTGATGACCTGCGCACGCTCTATCCGCGTCATGTCGGATTTGGCCGCGTGCCAGATTTTCACCCAGAAAGTTCTGGTCGCGCCGTGCACGGCGAAAGTCGAGCCGTCCATCATCACAGGCACAGGCTCCGCCACGCCGCCCGCGCGCAAAGCTTCAAGAAGTTCCGGTATGAATGGCTTGAACTGCTCGAACTGCACAATCACCGCGCCGTCTTCAATCTCTGCTGGCGGCAACTCTACAGGGTCATCCGATTCAAGCAGGAGTCGCGTTTCAGTTTGAAGATTTCGTTTCTTGACTACAGGCATAAGTTGAAGAATTAAGACCTCGGCATTAGCAGCTTTGCAGCTAATAAAGCTTCTTACATCCACCTAACTTGCTAGCACTTAATCCCAAGCCTATTCATCAAATGTTCCTGAAGGTCTGAGACTTTCACGCGCTCCTGCTCCCAGGTATCTCGGTCGCGCACCGTTACGGCTTCATCTTCGAGCGATTGATGGTCAACCGTGACGCAGAAAGGTGTGCCTATCTCGTCCTGTCGCGCGTAGAGTTTGCCGATGCCGCCCGTGTCGTCATAGACGGCGCGCAGCACGGGTTGAAGCGAGCGCTTGATGGCTTTAGCCATGCCTACGATTTCCGGCTTGTTCTTAGCAAGCGGCAGTATGGCCGCTTTGATTGGCGCTAATTCTGGATGCAGTTTAAGAATAACCCGCTTCTCACCTTTGTCGTTCGATTTTTCGGAATAAGCATCCATCAGAACGGCGAGCACAGTGCGGTTCACACCAGCCGCAGGCTCTATCACGTAAGGGTAGAAGCGCTCTTTGGTTGCTTCGTCGAAGTATGAGAGGTCGTCGGTTGAGTCCGGGTTGAGGCGCGTGCCTTCCTCGTTCTCAGGTTTCTTTGAATGAGCCTTAAGATCGAAGTCCGTGCGATTGGCTATGCCCATCAACTCGTCCCACTGCTTCTCCGCGTCTTCGCGCTCAGGAAAGAAGCGGTATTGAATATCAACCGTGCGCTTGGCATAGTGGGCCAACTCTTCTCCGGGCTGCTCGTAGAGACGCAAGTTGTCGGGCGAGATGCCGAGGCTCAGAAACCAGCTATGGCAGTTGTCAATCCATTCCTGATGAATGGGTTCGTCCTCGCCTGGGCGCACGAAGTATTCCATCTCCATCTGCTCGAACTCGCGCGTGCGAAAGATGAAGTTGCCGGGTGTGACTTCGTTACGAAAACTTTTTCCTATCTGCGCGATGCCGAAAGGAAGCTTGCGGCGCGATGTCGTCAACACGTTCAGGAAGTTGATGAAAATTCCCTGCGCCGTTTCAGGTCGAAGATAAACAAGAGCAGTTTCGTCATCTTCTGCCGTTGCGCCGACGTGCGTGCGGAACATCAGGTTGAAGGGGCGCGGCTCAGTCCAATTAGCTTTGCCACAATTAGGACACTTTATTTTTCCCTCTTGAAATTGTTTAAGCCCGCGTGTTATGCCTTGCCCCAAGATTATTTCTGGGTACGGCCTATCTGGTCGCTCAATACGCGCCCTTGCGATTTCGTCTTGGGCATACTCTTCCACTAACTTATCTGCGCGAAAGCGGCTTTTACATTCTTTGCAATCAATAAGCGGGTCACTGAAAGTATCTTCGTGTCCCGAATATTTCCAGACCGAGCGATTCAGGATGATTGATGAATCAATGCCCTCTATGTCGTCGCGCTCATAAACCATTGAGCGCCACCATGAGCGCTTGACGTTATTCGAGAGTTCGACGCCCAGCGAGCCGTAGTCCCATGCGCTGCCAAGCCCGCCGTAAATCTCCGACGACGGGAACACGAACCCGCGCCGCTTTGCCAGGTTAACTATTGTTTCTATGCTCGGTGCAGACACTTTTTATCCTCGTGAATCGTAAATCGTGAATCGTAAATAGAGAGTGGTAAATAGAGAGGCCGTTTCATCTATTCACGATTCCCGATTTACGATTCACGCGCTTTACGAGTGTAACAGTCTCCGAAGCAAAATTAAAAGAAGAGAGAAGCAACGCGCTACCGTGCATCTCTCTTCTTTAAGAACTCTTATTCTGTTTTTGAAGCTGCTACTTGCTAGGCGTTTGAATATTCACGTCCACCTTGGAAGGCGAGCTGCGAAATAGTCTGCCACCGAACAGGAAGAGCACGACCAGAACTATTATCACGAAGATAACAAGCACGGCCACTACGCCAGCGCTGCCGCCGCCATCACCGTCACCCATAAACCCGAATCCTCCTTCAAATGTTTGAAAACTTTCAGGGGTTATCTAATTTATATTTTCAGGGGACGCCTGAATTGTTATCACACGCCAACCGGAGCCGTCAACACAAAAGCCGTGAATAGTAAATCGTGAATCGTGAATAGAGAAAAACAACTTCTTTCTATTCACGATTCACGATTTACTATTCACGACCTTACTTATCTGCCTCGGCGGCGCGGGCGAACACGGATTTCGGGTTCGGACGGCTGTGGGCCTGGCTGCGCGGTTGGGGTAGGTTGTGGCGCTTGTGCGCCCTGTGGCACCAGCCAGATTTCAAAGGTATCCGCATCGCGCAATCCGCCGTTGACTATGACCAGACGACTCGAATCAAGGTTGCGCTGCTGAGTCAGGTAGTCTCTTGCGCGTTGGCCCAGGCGCTCGGCCTGTCCCGCGCGGCTGGTGCGCCCGCCGTAGACTATGATGTAGCCTGTAGAGTCCGGCTCGTTCTGCAACTGTATGGCAAGATTGTCGAGACGAGCTTTCAGATCATCGTAGTTCAGCGACGGAAATTCGTCGAAGCGACGAGGCTGGCGTACGGGAGGCGTAAGCGGAGTTACGTTCGTTGAAGCCTGCGCTGCCTGACGGCACGCCGATTCGCCGGAGCCATCGTCAACGACTAGAATAGCCGTAACGCGCTGGCGACCAAGCCCGGTCGTGTCAACCGTGATGGTCGGCGTCCCCGCTCCGCTCACAAGGCGCGCAGACGCCGGGCTAATAGTCCACGTGTAGTTAAGCGCAGAGCTTCCGCCGTAGGAAACGTCTGATGAAAAGGTGATAACGTCGCCTTCGTTCACTACGGCTGGCGCAGAGACGTTCGCAGGATAGGGACAGGGCGAGTGAGCTATGGTTATAGGCGTCGGCGCGTAGTTAAGAACGATGCACTGTTTGCGGCCTGAGACTATAGTGAACTGCCGAATCCAGCGCGAGCCGTTAGGCATCACCACTTCTACTGTGTGCGCGCCCGGCTGAAGCTCTATGATGCGACCAGTAGTAGAAGTTTCGCCGTTGGCCTGACCGTCTATGACTACAGGGTACGCGCCGGGGTTGGTGGTAATCTCCATGCGTCCGTTGCGCAATCTCTGGGCGGACGCGCTTCCCTCCAGGAGACACGCGCAGACGAGGCCGACTAAAAGTATGAAAGCGGTTTTCGTCAGTCGAGCGCCGGAAAGGTTTCTGGAAAACTCTTTTCTCATCATAAGCTCAACCCCTCCGTCGTACCTGAAGTTTTCAATTTGCCTCGCGTGTAGCGACGGCGAGCGCCTGCGCCCAGCACTGCCAGACCCGACCCGAACAGAAGAAGCGAGGCAGGCTCTGGAACCTGCGTATCGCAGTTAGTGCAAGGGCACTGCGGGCTGGGGGGTATGCACGGCGGGTTGTCGTTATGGCAGACACCTGTCAGGCAGATGCCCGGCGGTATGAGCGCCAGGAAAGGCCATTTCGGAAATCCACCGGGAACTTTAATCTCGCCGCAGTCGCAGATCGTGCCCGTTATGTCGCCCTGGTCAACCACCTCCACATTGCCTTGAGTGCCGGGCACTGTGTCGGAAGAAGTGGCGGTCTGAGTTGACTGGGTTTGCTGAGTCTGAGTCCCAGTGGGTGTCTGCTGAGCAGTATCAGATGTCGTGGGCGTGCTGCCCTGCTGAGATACGCTTCTGAGGCGGAGTTCATGCACCGTACTCCGACTGTGACCAGAGCCTACCACTTGCACGACATCAGAGAAGCCCACAGGCCCGGCCATCGCCGACGAGGAAGCAAAGGCGGCCACGATCAGGGCACTGAAGATCGCAACAGCAATTTGGAAAGCTCTATTCTTCATCTCGGAAGAACTCCTTCTTGAATTTATCCGGCAAACCGACCGAAGCGCACGGAAAATTCCATAAACTAAAAGCTGATCGAATAACTTCTTTTCAAAAGAGAGTGAGATTTCCTCTGCGAGGCCGGTCAGGTCCAGGGAAGATTCCGATTAAACCCTCTGGCCGCCGACTCGGATCGCCTGAAAATGGCGCGCTCGCCACTCTCTAAAATCTCTTGCGAATTGAAAACCCTGGCGGGGCTTTCTCCTTTTGTTAGAGAAAGATGCCTAATGCTGTACTAATTCCAGATATTTTCGGTGAGATTAAACTCGCCTTTGAGCTTGATGTCAAGAAAAAAAGCGAGCGGGGTAGGGAAAGGGACAAAGGGGTAAAGGGATAAAGGCTAAAAGGGGATAACAGCATCGCCCGGAGAAGGATAAGGGGCAAAAGGGGAAGAAGAATAAGTAGATTTATCCCTCTTTCCACTTTGCCCTTTTACCCTTTCCCTGAAGCGTTCTTTTAGTCAGCTTCGCCAGAGCTTGCGGTTTCTGCGGACTTCAGCTTCTCGTCGCGTAGTACGGCCTTGCGCGAGAGCTTGATTTTGTTGCCCTCTTTGCCGATGCACTTGACCATTACCTGTTGCCCTTCTCGCAGCTCGTCGCGCACGTCCTTGACGCGGCGGTCGGCTATTTCACTGATGTGCAGCAGGCCGTCCGTGCCTGGGAAGATTTCCACGAACGCGCCGAAATCAACTATGCGCGAGACCGTGCCGAGGTAGGTTTCGCCGATTTCCGCCTCAGCCGTCAGCCCGCGAATGCGAGCGATGGCCGCATCGGCTGCCGCTTGATCCGCAGTGGCAATCGAGACAGTGCCGTCGTCTTCAACATCAATCTTCGCGCCAGTCTCTTCAACCAGAGCACGAATGACCTTGCCGCCCGGTCCAATCACGTCGCGTATCTTGTCCGGGTTGATCTTGATCTGGATGATGCGCGGAGCGTAGGTCGAGATTTCTTCACGCGGCTCCGCTAATGTCTGCTCCATAGCGCCAAGGATGTAGAGTCGCCCCTTTTTTGCCTGGTCAAGAGCTTCGGCCATAATCTGAGCGTTGATGCCGCCGATCTTGATGTCCATCTGTAGCGCGGTGATGCCCGCGCGCGAGCCTGCGACCTTGAAATCCATGTCGCCGTAATGGTCTTCAGCGCCCGCTATGTCTGTCAGGATAGCGTACTTATTGCCTTCCATGACTAACCCCATTGCAACGCCAGCGACCGGAGCTTTGATGGGAACGCCCGCGTCCATCAGAGACAGCGTGCCGCCGCAAACGGAAGCCATAGAGCTTGATCCGTTCGACTCCGTGATGTCCGAGACGATGCGAAGCGTGTAGGGGAAATCCGACTCGTCCGGCAACACGGCTTCTATGGCGCGGCGTGCAAGCGCGCCGTGGCCTATCTCGCGGCGCGAAGATGAGCCGAAGCGTCCGACTTCGCCAACGGAGAACGAGGGGAAATTGTAATGGAGCAGGAAGCGGCGCTTTGTCTCGCCCTTTTCCAGATCGTCCATGAACTGCTCGTCATCTTTGGTGCCGAGCGTTGCCGTAACAATTGCCTGCGTCTCGCCTCGCGTGAAAAGGGAAGAACCGTGAACGCGCGGTAGCCAGCCGACCTCGCACGTTATCTGGCGAATCTCAGAGAAGCGCCGACCATCGGGGCGTCGTCGTTTGTTAAGAATGTCGTCGCGGAAGATCTGTTCTTTGAGATGGTCGAAGATTCGCTTTGCCATAAGGCGCTGCTCGACCTGATCTTCAGGATAAGATTCGACGACCTCTTTCTTGAGCGCGTCAATTGCTGCATAAGAAGCTTGCTTACCCTGCTCCGAAGTGTCCAGCGCGGCATGAAGGCGCTCGCCGTAGTTTCGCTCAATCTCGCCCAGCATCTCTTCGTTAAGGGGCTGGGCTTCTACGGCGCGTTTCTCAATCTCCAAAGCCTTGTAAAGCTCCTTCTGCCATCGGCACAAACGATTGATCTCTTTGTGCGCGAGCATCAGAGCCTCTACCATTATCTCTTCGGAAACCTCTTGAGCGCCCGCCTCTACCATCACGATTGCCTCTTCCGTTCCGGCGACGATAAGGTTCAACCTGGATTCACGCCGCTCGTCGTAAGTCGGGTTGATGACGTAACGACCATCAATGAGTCCGACGCGAACGCCTGCAATCGGAGTCGGGAAAGGAATGTCTGAAAGGTATAGAGCGCAAGATGCGCCGGTGATAGCTATCACGTCCGGGTCATTTTCCGTGTCAGCCGAGATGACTGTGGCTATAACCTGAGTTTCGTTCCTGAAGCCTTCTGTGAAGAGTGGGCGACATGGGCGGTCAATAAGACGCGCGGTCAGAACCTCTTTCTCATTAGGACGGCCTTCGCGCCTGAAATAGTTGCCGGGAATACGCCCGGCTGCGTAATTGGACTCACGATATTCAACCGTGAGCGGAAAAAAGTCTATGCCTTCGCGCGGGGTTTGTGCAGCTACGGCTGCGACCAAAACCATTGTATCGCCGTAGCTAACGACTACGGAGCCGTCAGCCTGTTTGGCTATGCGCCCCGACTCGACGGTCAACTCTTGCTCGCCGAGTTTAATTGATTCTTTGAGATACTTTCTCACTGCCATTTTCTGTTTATCTCCTTAGGACATTACGAACCGCTTCTGTGCCCTGAAATGTTTTCTGGCCGAAAAGCGCCCTCGGCGTCTCGTGCGCCCGGCGCGAACGGTTCTGAAATGTGCTCTCTTAAAAGGCGAGCGTAAAAGCTCTATTGCAGTCGGACTGCGCGCTATTTCTCGCCTGAATATTTTTCCAAAATTGAAGGCGGCAAGAGCTAATAGCCGTGAAGCTCCTGCCGCCTTCTTTGTTTCCTGACCTGTCGGTCTTACTAGAAGCGCGTCCGCTTTTGCGGTCATCAAAGCCGTCACGTTCGGCAACTGACCCAAGCTCTTCGACAGGACGCGGGCTTGTTTGAGAGATTCGAAGAAATCCCTGAAAATTTTTTGTATGCAAAGACTGTCTGTGACTCGCGCGTCCGAATTAACGACGCAGGCCCAGACGGCTTACAACCTCGTGGTAACGCTCTATGTCCATCTTCTTCAAATAATCAAGAAGACTTCTGCGCTGCGAGACCATCTTCAAGAGGCCGCGCCGCGAGTGGTTATCCTTCTTATGAGTCTTGAAATGCTCCGCCAACTCGTTAATGCGTTGGCTCAGCAGCGCAATCTGCACCTGCGGCGAACCCGTGTCCGCCTCATGCGTGCGGTAATCAGTAACAATCTTCTCTTTCGATTCTTTCGTTAAGGCCATACTCTTTTGGATGGTCTCCTCCTAGACAGCAGTCAAATCCGTCCGTACATGCAAGGAGGACGGCAACCGCTAAAATTAAATTACGCTAGAATTTAACATGCCGTTTGCGTAAGTGTCCAGCCACCCGGCTGGTCGGTAGTGGGGTAATTTGTATGGACTTCACCGAAGAGATTGCCAGGCAAGGCGAAACATAAACGCTAAAAGCCGTACATTTGGCAGAGAATTTAACCTAAGATATGACCCAAGAAAAGCTAAGAAACCATTAGTCGAGGTTGTTTGAATTTAGTGGTGAGAACAAAGGGCTTATATTGAATTTGTAAATTTTACGTGTTAAGAAAACCTAAGATTTTAAAATACATACAATTTACCCCACTGCCAGAAAGGGCGAGCCTTATCAGCCTCGCCCTTTCTTTGCACCTGACCTTTTACTTCGAGGGAATTTAGCTTTGCGGTTTGGCGAAGATGTCGCCGCCCTCGAAATCTATGAAGATGAACGGCTCGTCACCTATGACCTTGGCGTCATGACCTCCGGGGACTACGCCCACATCGCCCGGACGCCACTCTATCTCCGTGCCGTCGTTCATAGTCATCAACATGCGTCCGGATACGACGTACCACTTGTGCGACACTTCGCAGCTCTCTGTGCCTGCGACGGGTTTTACGCATCCTGACCAGCTCCAGCCCGGCTCAAACGTTGCGCGCATCACCGAAAGGCCGTTGACTTCAACGATCTCAGCGCGCCCCTTCTCGAACGGGCGGGTCTCGTCAGGGTTGTCGAAATTCTGTCTGATGTTCAGGGGATTCTCTGTTGCCATTCCAAGTTAACCTCCAAAATTATTAGAACGTTGTTCTGCTAGTCTATCGCTTCTATCGCAAATCATGCGATTCGTCAACCGAGCGGGCAGTAAGTAGTCTCACAGTTAGATGAAGAAAGCCAATAGCAACCGGCCTGATTGAAGGTCTATTCATTCTTGAATAAGGGAAGAGATGGGGACTCACCACCGAAGACACCGAAGAGCACGGAGATTACACAGAGAGTTGAATGTCTCTGTGCTTCCTCTGTGATGCTCTGTGCCTTCGGTGGTGAATAATCTTTCTCGTTTCATCAAGCCACAGGCATCCTCCCCAAAACCCTGCGCAAAGAGCGTTCGTATAAATCTTCAGGCTCATCGGGAATTCTCTCCTTTCAAGTTTAGAGAGAATAATTTTTCTGCGAGCCGCTATCTTTTTCATCTGCGGAAGTCTCTTTATTGGTGGAGGCGGATTGGTAATCGAGCAGGAAAATCTTCCGGCGATTTCTGAGGAGACTGGCACTGAAACTCCAGACGAAGTGCTGGTCGTCGCAGCAATCCTGGGCGACTTCACGGCGTTCGACGAACTGGTTTCTCGCTACCGCCCGGCGGTCGTGCGCGCGGCTCAAACAATCGTGGGCAGAGACGATGCAGAAGATGTGGCACAGGATGCGCTGATTCTGGCCTTCAAGGCGCTGCCTTCGATTGAAGACCCGCTGAAATTCGCCGCGTGGCTTTCGACTATCACGCGGCACCGTGCGCTTCGTTTCACTTCGCGCGAGAGCGCGCACAGACGTGGCCGCGTGGAGTTGGATGAAGTCCTGCTCGAAAATCTTGGCTCGCTCTCCAAGCCATTCTTTGACGAACAGGATGAAGAACTCGCTCGCGCGCTGGAAAACGTTCCGGCGGATTATGCGATTGTCTTGAAGCTGCATTTTCTGGACGAGATGCCGTTAAAGAGAATTGCTGCGTTCCTGGGCTTGCCGCTTTCGACGGTGAAGTGGCGTGTGCATCGCGCTAAAAAGCTGGCGCGCGAGCAGATTGAACTTTTAAGAGGTGAAAGATGGAAAGAGAGAAAGAGATTTCTAAATTAGTCAACGTGCTGCGCCGCACCGGGCGCATGGCTTTTCACGCGAACTGGGTTGGCGACCAGAAGGACACTGCAAGCTTCTGCGTCGAAAGATACAATCGCGTGCTTGCTCGTTTGAAAGAGATTGACGAAGCTATTGCGAGCGTCTTCGACCCGCTTCCTGCGGAAAGCTCGCTCACGGTTGTCGGGATGGCCTGCAAACAACTCTCGGCTTATTACGAAGACGAGGTTGAGCCGTCACAGCGACACAGACATGGGCGCGCGTTCGGCATAGCCTTAGACCCGCAAGCCTTCAAAGAGTTCTGGCGCACGCAGGGGCGCGAGATAGAAGATTTGGGCGAGTTCATACGCGAGAGCATCAACGAATGGGTTCGCACACGCAAAAGCAAGAGTGAAGGCTGCGCCAAGCCTCAAGATCAGCATAATGCGTAAGCATCTTTGCGAGCTTACGGCTTTTCCTTTGCTTCTAAAGCGAGAAACTGCAATTAACTCAAAGCTCAAGCTAATGAGAGTTGGGGTTCACGTAAAGGCGCAAAGAAAAGAGCAAAGCTCGCAAAGGGTTAAGTGTTCGTTCGCGCCTACAGTTTTAATCCAAAAATCGTCAGGTGAAGATTGATGGAATCCGTCATAGTCGTCAGTAATCTTCAGAAATCTTACAGGTCGAAGCAGAGCCGTAAAGCGCCGGATGTTGTGGCAGTTGACGGCATAAGCTTTGAAGTCCCGCGCGGCGAGTTCTTCGGCCTGCTTGGCCCAAACGGCGCTGGCAAGACTACGACCATAGGCGTGCTCACAACAAGAGTGTTGCCAACGGGCGGGCAGGCGCTCGTTGACGGCGTTGACGTGGTGCGCGATCCCGTGACTGTCAAAAGAAAGATTGGCGTCGTGCCGCAGGTCAACAATCTGGATCGCAACCTGACGGGGCGCGAGATTCTACTTTTTCACGCAGAATATTTCGGAGTTCCGAAGCAGGAGAGAGAGCGGCACGCGCGCGAGCTTCTTGAAAGATTTCAATTGACAGAGCGCGCTGACGAAAAGCCCACAGGATATTCTGGCGGGATGGCTCAGCGTTTGAAGATAGCGCGCGCGCTGATGCACACGCCTTCAATTCTATTTCTGGACGAGCCTACGACGGGGCTTGATCCACAATCGCGCCGCGCGCTATGGGACACGCTTCTGGAGCTTCACGCTGCGGGGCAGACCATCTTCATGACGACGCACTACATGGAGGAGGCCGATCAACTCTGCCAGCGCATTGCCATCATGGATCACGGAAAGCTTCTTGCGATGGATGCGCCGTCGAAGCTGAAGGCGACGGTGCCCGGCGGGTATTTAGTAGAGTTGCAAGTTCGGGGCGCGGACGGCACGACTGAAGCCCTGGCCTCTTCTCTTCCAGAACTGCCCGGCGTCGTGGAAGTGAAAGCGCAGGACGACCGCATACGCCTCTACGCAGACCGCGTAGAGGGATTGCTGGCAAACGCCATGCGCCTTGCGAGCGACAAAGGCGTCATGGTCACGGACGCGCACGTGGCCGAGCCGAGTTTAGAGAATCTCTTCCTTCATCTGACCGGACGCAGTTTGAGAGAATAAATTTTCCCAAACAATTTCGTCTGGAGACAATTTTCATGAGCGCAACTCTCCTTGCTCTTCTACATCGTGACATGCGGGTGGCAAGCCGCGAGCTTCAATACTTTTTCCTGCGCGTGGGGCTTCAGCCCGTTCTCTTCACTTTCATCTTCGGCTACGTCATGCCGCGATTGGGGATCGTCCAGCGCGGTTACAACAGTTTGCTGCTTCCCGGCATACTCGCCCTGAGCATGACGCTTTCCAGTATGCAGGCCGTTGCGCTCCCGCTCGTGATAGATTTCGGATTCACGAAAGAGATTGAAGACCACCTGCTCGCGCCTATAAGCATCATGGGAGTCGCGCTGGAAAAGATTTTCGTAGGCGTGATTCAAGCCATGATTGCGGGGCTGTTCGTCTTGCCGCTCGCGTGGCTCATCATGGGCGGCGGCGTCAACGTTGATTCCAGGCACGCCATTTTTCTCATCGCCATCTCTCTTCTAACGGGCTGGCTCTTCGCCGCGTTCGGCATGGTCATAGGCACGGTCGCATCGCCTCAGCAGGTCAGTCTTATCTTCACCGCGCTTCTTTCGCCCATGATCTTTTTCGGCTGCGCTTACTACCCCTGGGCTGCGCTACAGAGCATTCGCTGGTTTCAGATTCTGGTGCTCGTCAACCCGCTGGTCTATGCGAGCGAAGGTTTCCGCGCCGCGCTCACGCCGCAACTGCCGCACATGCCGCTCTGGTTAATCCTCGGCGGACTCCTGGGCTTCTCGCTCTTCTTCACCTACTTCGGACTTAAGAGCTTCGAGCGACGCGCGATTGATTGATAAATGAGACGCTTTCAGTCGTGGGTCAGTTTCAAATTATTGCTCCGATAAATGCAGGGTGAAAATTTCAAACCGAGCCGCTACCGCGCTCTCTGAAGACGTGCGTCATAGTTGCTTCTCTGCTACCATCCTCGGAAAACCGATTGGGTTAAAGGATTAATATGAGTGCATCTCAAGCGCGCGTACTTATCATAGGCGGCGGGTTCGGCGGAGTCTTCACGGCTTTAGGTCTGGCCGGTCATGCTGAAGTCACTATGGTGAGCAGCGAAGATCATTTCCTATTCAAGCCTCTTCTTTACGAGTACCTGAGCGGCGAGGTCGAAGCGTGGCACATCGCGCCTGGCTACAAAGAGCTTCTGGACGAGCGCACGAATGTGATTCGCGGCGCGGTCTCGGAGATTGATTTCCAAAAGCGCGAAGTCACAATCGCCGGGCGCTTGAGAAAACTCAATTACGATCTGCTTGTGCTTGCGCTCGGCAGCGTCACGAATTACTGGAACATCGAAGGCGCTGAAAGTTACGCGCTCCCTTTCAGAGAACTTGAGCACGCGGACGCACTCAGGCAGCGCATGGTTGACGCGCTTGACCGTGTGCCGCCCGACGCAGACCCGCAGGACGCGCGTCGCGCGCTCACATTCGCAATCGTCGGCGCGGGCGCAAGCGGCGTTGAGCTTTCAACGAAGATGGCTGACTTGCTGCGCGACGCATTTCAAAGACGCGCTCTGAAAGGCGAGCCGCGCGTGATGGTTCTTGAGATGGGCGACGAGATTGTGCCCGGCATGGGCGACGAGATTCGCTCATTCGTAGAAGAAGCGCTGAAGGAGGTTCGCGTAGAAACCCACACGCGCACAGCCGTCAAGCGCGTAACGCCCAACTCAATCGTCTTCGAGCACAACAATGAGCAGACGGAAGTTGAGACAGCCGGAGTCGTGTGGACTGCGGGCGTGCGCGTGAACCCGCTCGTTGACAAACTCGATCTGGAGAGAGACAGGCGCGGCCTCATCTTGGTCAAGCCCACTTTTCAGACGACCAATCACGAAAACATCTTCGCGCTGGGCGACATTGCGCTCTACACGGATGCAAGTCCGCGCCTTGCTGGAACGGCGCAGCTTGCTTTTCAAGAAGCTGGCGTCGTGGCCGACAACATTCGCGCGCTTCTTTCCGGGAAACCGCTTCGCACGAAACATTTCGAGGAGTTAGGCGAGGCGGTCAGTCTGGGGACAGAGCGCGCTGCCGTGCTCGCAGGCAACAAGGCTTTCGGCGGCGCTCTGGCTCGTCAAGCGCGATTCGCGCTCTACTCACAACGGCTTCCGACCTGGCATCACCGGCTGCGCGTCGGCGCTAGCTGGTTCTTTGAAGGCACAAGCCCGCGCCCGCTTCAGCCTCTGGGTTTCGGTCGCCAACGCTAAGGAGAGGCAGAAGCGCGGCTCGAAGCAATTTGAATAGAAATTGCTTGCAGCCTTATTTTTGCCTTTTAGATTTTTCCTTCACCATTTTATAGCTCTGGCAAGATAGCCTGAATTGATATAGAGTATCGCTCCTTGCTAGAATCCGGTCGTCTTCAAACGAATTCAGGCGCGCATTCTTCCGTAGCGCTTCAAAATTTAATACGGTGAATATCAATAAGCGGCTTGGCTATTCCGAGGTGAATCATTTATGAACTGCCCACGGTGCGGAACTGAGATAATAGCGGGCGAACGGTTTTGCAGACACTGCGGCGCGCCTGCTTATGAGCCTGCGCCAACTGTTGCGAACAACACTTTAACTCTGCCGCAACATCCCCCGCCGCCAACGCAGTCAAATATTCAGCAGCAGGGATGGCCGCCACAGCCCGCCGCGCCTTCAATGCAGTTTATGCCGAACGCAATTCCGGCAGCGCCGCAAGCGCGCAGATCGTCCAGATGGCCGCTCTTCCTCATTGCAGGTTTAATCGTAGTCGCTGCCATAGGCGCAACCGTCTTCTTCATCCTGCGCGCAAACGAAAATCGTAACTCCGTCGCCGCATCCGGCCCGCTTCCCGATCACTTCGGCATCTTTGTGCGCGACGGCGACGCGCTCAACGAGATTCGCCGCCGGGATGTCACCAACGCCATCCAAGAACGCGACTCTATCAACGACGATTCGTCTCTGGTGAGCGCAGACGGCACCTCTACTATCATCCTCTACGCTGAGTCGCAGGATATACCCATCGCGGATTTGAAGCTGGTGCAGATGGATTCGATTGACGGCGACGGCAACGCGAAATATTGGAGCTATCAGGTCTCGCCCATTCAAGGGCACAGGGGCATGAGGCAGATAAAGGTCGCGGGCGGACTCCCCTCTGGAAGATACGCATTCGCGCTTTTTAACGGTTACGTTAACGAGGGCAATCACAAGCTCTGGCCGTTCGAGGTTGCAAACGGTGTTAGCTCCCCTTCCGAATCTCCGCAGACGGCAAAGCTTCAGGTGAAGCCGTCGCCATCGCCATCGCCCGCAGCTAGCAGGCAGCCCGCAGTTGCGGCGCAGCAACAGGTTGGGCCACCCGGCGCTAAATTAGGCTACTGCAATGACGACAACGTGGTTGTGCGCGCAGTTCCAAATCTCAATGGAGCGAAGATTAACAAGCTGGGTCGCGGGCAGCGTGTGTGGGTGATTGGCGTTTCGCCGAACTACTCTACATGGAACGGCGTAACTTCAAACTGGTCGCAAGTGCAGATGAACGACGGCTCGCGCGGCTGGGTTTTTAGTCCCTTCATCTCCTACTAACCGCTCCATACTTTCGTGTAAAGCCGATGCAGCGTTTACTATTTTACGCACAATGCAAGACCGCTCTGCGATTGGGCCAAACGATTGTGGCTATGCTTGCGCTCTCGCTCTCGCTCGCGTGTCTTAACCTGTCGAGCGGCAACGGCAACGCGAACTCCAACTCGCGCAACTCCAGGACTCAATCTCAGCCCGCGCACACCGCCATGAACTCTAATTTTGTATCGAACCTGCCGCAGGGATTTCATGTTCCAGATCAATCGGACGCGGTTGGCAGGCGACTTCTGGCCGAGTACGGCGCGATGTTCGTAGCGCGCAACGGCGTGCAGCCTCCGCCCACCATCATCTTCGCAAACGAATCGGAAGTCAGCCGATGGCAATCCGGCGTTAGAACGACTCGCGCAGACATGGGCGGCACAAGCGTCGAGCTGCAAGCGCCGGCGATGGCCGCGCTTGTTGAGGCGCGCAACGAAGCGCAGGCAGCAGGTCTCAGCATCACTCCGCGCGGCGCGGACGCTGCGCGACGAAGCTACACGGACACGATCTCTCTATGGCTCAGCCGCGTCGAACCCGGACTCCAGCACTGGACGAGCGCAGGCCAACTCTCTCAGGCAGAAGCAGACCGCATCAAGCGCCTCAGCCCGCACGATCAAGTCTCCGAGATTCTTCAACTCGAAGCTCGCGGTCTCTATTTCAACCGCGATTTTTCTAAGACAATCCTTTCTTCGGTCGCCGCCCCCGGCGCATCACAACACATCTCCATGCTCGCCTTCGACGTTGCCGAAAACGACAACCCAACGGTGCGCAAAATCCTGGCCCGCCACGGCTGGTTTCAAACCGTCACTTCCGACACGCCGCACTTCACCTATCTGGGCGTGACTGAAGACCAACTCCCATCGCTAGGATTGAAGAAAGTCACAAGCGGCGGGCGCACGTTCTGGGTGCCGGATGTGGAATAAAGAGGTTGGATAATTTCGAGAACAGGCAACACAGTAAGTTGTTCGAGACGACCATTCGATAGCATTTCTCTCATCGTTGCTCCCTCAGATTTGCCTGAATGCTTCATGTAGGAGGCTAATTTTGGGCGCTCGGCTTCTAGCGTTCAACTAACCTAACGAATTAAAAGCCTATGCTATACTTCGATGATATGAGGTCTAATTTCGTAGAACGAACGGGCAAGATTGAGGAGATGGATCGCTCTTTCGATATAAAATTCTGGCAAGCTCAAAGTGATGCTGACAGATTTGCTGCCGCATGGGAGCTTGTTGTTCACTCTTACATCATCAAAGGCAAGGATGTTAGCGAACTCCGACTTCAAAGAGATATTGAAAACTTTCAACGACTACCAGATTAAGTATCTGGTCGTTGGCGGGTATGCTGAGCCGCACTATACCAAAGATATTGATTTGTGGGTTAGCGCGGATAAAGAGACGGATGAGGATTGAATCAGACCGCAGTCGAACGACTCATTCGCTTCCGGCTGATTTTATAGTCAAGCTTTGGCATGACGACACGAGCCTGACGCTCGACTATGAATTAATCGTCGCGGCTTCGCACGAATCGAGCGCGGGCGCTTCTTCAACTTCTTCCGGCTTGCCTTCCCCGTAGTAAGGCCGACCAGATGCGACCGCTTCAAAATATTCGCTGATGCGATCTAAGACTTCCGTGACTGAGTGCGAGTGATAGATTGTGGTGCGGAAGAGTGCGCCGCCGTGCAGCCCTTTGGTGAACTGCCCGGCCAGTTGCTTCATGCGCCCTATGGCTGCAAATTCCGGCATATCTTCCAGCAGCATCTCGAAGTATTCCAGAAGCACTGCGCGTTTGTCTTCAATCGTGGGCTGAAAGAGTTCCCGCCCGTCCAGAGCATCTTCAATCTGGCGGAAAATCCACGGGTTCGCCATTGCGCCGCGCCCTATCAAGATGCCGTCGCAATTCGTCTCGCGCCAGCGCTCGAAAGCTTGCTCTATAGTTGTCACGTCACCGCTGCCTGAGACTGGCACGCTCACAACCTCTTTAATCTGCCGAACCAAATCCCAGTTCGCCAGCCCCTTGTAGCCCTGCTCTTTCGTTCGACCATGCAGAGCTATGTGCTCGACGCCGCAACTTTCAGCCAGCTTCGCCGTTTCTACAGCATTGATAGTGTGGTCGTAGTAGCCCGCGCGAATCTTTACAGTCAGCGGAATGCTGATGGCCTTCTTAATCTCCGTAAGAATTCCTTCCAGCCGCGTGTAGTCGCGCAAGAGGCCGGAGCCTCCGCCGTGCTTCACAACTTTCGGCGCGGGGCAGCCGCAGTTTATGTCCAGAATGTCAGCGCCCACTTCTTCGGCCATCTCAGCAGCCATGCGCATTCTTTCAGGCTGGCCGCCGAAAATTTGAACGGCGAACGGGCGCTCCTCCTCGAAGAAACGCATCTGCCGTTTCGATTTGGGATTGCTGCGCGTCAACCCTTCGACAGAGATGAATTCGGAGACGGTGAGACCTATGCCGCCGCGCCGCTTGAGAAGACGGCGGAAAGAGATGTCCGTCACGCCAGCCATAGGCGACAGAATAAGCGGCGGGCTTATCTCAACGTCTCTGATCTTGAAAGGCTTCATAACTTTTAATCGAACGAGCGGCTTCAGGCGAAAAGCTTCTATCTTCTGGTTACGACGAGCGTGGCAACGTAGGAGTTTTTATTAATATTTTGATTCGCGCGCGGATAAGGCTCCAGCTTCACCAGCTTGATTTCGTAGCCCATTGATGTCGCGCTCTGCCCGTTTAACTCCGTACTCAACTCGACCGAATCCGAATCACCATTCGCTTTACTCAAGTTAAGCGAGATTCGCGCGCGCCCCGCTTGAATGCACTGCACTCCCTGCGGGCAGCGTGAATCTTCAGGCACTGACTTGAACTCTACACGTAGTCCCTCTTCACGAAAGCCTACATTCTGCCCCATCTTAATTTTGAATTCGCGCCCAAGCTGCACGCCCTTAGCCTCGCAAGAGCGCTCTGCCAGACCTAGAGCGAGCGAGATGATGATTGTGATGATTGTTAGTCTCATCGTTTAGACGCTCAGAGTTGTTTGCCCGTCAACGTTCTTTTCGTTCTCAGGCTCATCCAGCCGCTCTCCTGTTTCCAACTCAATCGCCACTCGCGCATATTGAGCAGCCTGACGCGCAGCCGTGCGCGCCAGTCCTATGTCGCCGCGCGCCATCGCTTCCAGCGCGGCCTCGCCCATCTCTACGGCTGTCGCTCGCACCTGCGCTATCTGATTCCGTGTTATTTCATCCATAGCTTTTCGTCTGAAAGCCCCTTGATATTAAACTAATCCAGCCGCCGCCGTTGACAACGCTAGTGGGCATCAACTAGCTTCAACTGAACCGTCAAATTATAACAATGCAACTCAAAGTTATCCAAAGCGTTGGAATTATTACGACACTGCTTTATGCCGCCGCAATCGTCTGGCTCTACGCGACCGAGCCGCGCACATTTCACGAAGTCGCAACGAATACGCAGGTCGCCGCCGGAACTTACCAGATAGACCAGCAGAGATTCAATGCAGGGCTTGATCTATTCAGGCGCGAGCAGTTTCGCGCGGCGCGCGAAGAATGGAGAATGGCCGACACTGCACAGCGCGACGCTCGCACACAATTCTACATCGCATACAGCTTTTATAGAGAAGGATGGGGGCGCGTTTACAACGACGATGCTCTGTTCAAGCAAGGGTTGGATGCCGTCAATCGCTCTATAGCTCTTTCTGAAGGTGGCGCGCTCTCGATTGATGATCCAGATTTACAGATGAGGACGCCCGCAGAGTTGAAGGCCGAACTGGAGCAAGGACAGGAGCATTCGCTGGGCGATCTCAACCCGCTGAAAATTTTTCGCAAGCGTAAGTGATATGTAATAGAGCCGGAGCATGCAGATTCGATGAAGAAGATTCAAGAGAGAAATCGCGCGCTTGTTTCATACGTCGCGCTGCCCTGGATTTTTCTGACGGTGGCGCTGCTGGGCGGCGTGCGCGTTAGCGCGGAGGAGCATGCATTCGTCTTCTTCCCGCCGCCTCTAGTCGCGCTGATTCTGGCAATGCTGCTGATGGTGTGGTTCGCGCGCGGCTCACTCATTGAATTCAATCGCTGGCTGGAATTGCGCCAGCCCATGCTGACGCTCTTTTCTAATCTGCTTACGCTCGCAGCGCTCTTCTTCGCCTCTGCGCAAGTCTTCAATTCCGTATTGCCGGAGAGCGGGCTTCTTCACTGGCTCTTCTCGTTCTTCTTTCTCTGGACGCTCTGGAACAATCTGTTCTCTTCTTTCGATGCGCGCCGTCTTTTGCGAAGCCTTGCAGTTCTATTCGGCACGGCATTCGTTCTAAAACACCTGTTGCTCGCAAGCCTCTATGCGCCAGACGGCGGGGTGCTCAGGCGCATTGCCGGTGTCGTCTTGCAGGGCGCGTCGCTCGGCACACTGGACGCTCAGGCTTTCGCGCCTGCGACCGGATACATCTCCTTCTTCACGCTGGCGCTTTACGTAGCCGGTCTGCTGCTCGTCGAGCCATCGCAAGTTGGTAGCGCAAACGTAGGCATTGATAAAGTCGTTCGCGCTTACTTGAGTCTCAATGAAGCAGAGCGACTGGAAGCACGCGCATCTATTCTTGAAGATGAGTTGGACGAAGTGACGAAAGTGAGAGCCAGGATCGAAGAGTGATAAGATCGCTTTTGCTGCTCTTTATTCTTTGAAGCTGTTTGAAATTTCAAGAACATTTAGCCCCTATGCGGCTTTCTCAAGCTGCTGCTTGAAATTGAAGAGGCCGCATGAATCTCAAACTCATGCGGCCAACAATCGCACCCAACCTTTGGTGCGCGCCCGGGGTGAGTAAAATCTACCAGTTCACAACCAGTTCGTCCGTCATCTGCCATTCAGGAACGTCCTGCCGTATGGTCGCGCGGTGCAGACGTTCCGGTTCTCCCAGCAAGCGTCCTGCTCCCATAGCCACAGCCGAGAGCGGGTCGTCCGCCACTACTACATGAAGGCGAAGCTCTTTCTGCAATCTCTCGGGCATACCATCAAGGAGCGCTCCGCCGCCCGTCAAAATAATTCCCGTGTGATAAATATCTGCGGTCACGTCCGGCTGCGAATCTTCTATGACGCGGCGCACGCCCGTTATTATCTCCGCTAGCACAGGCTCTAAAGCCTCGCGCGCTTCCGTCGAAGATATTTCTTCCGCCTTCGCGCTCCCGTCCGTCAGGTCTTTGCCGACGACTTCCATGCGCGTCTCGCCAGAAACTTTTTCGTTGTCGTCGCGCGCCGTGCCCAACTCCTTCTTAACCATCTCTGCCGTGCGCTCGCCAATCTGCATAGCATATTTGTTGCGCACGTAATCGCGCACCGCTTCGTCCATAGCGTTGCCTGCGGCTCGCAAGCTTGTAGAAGAGACAACGGCAGCGGAAGCCACTATCGCCACGTTGGTTGTGCCGCCGCCAATGTCAACTACGAGGTGCGCGCGCTCGTCTCCGAAATCAAGCCCTGCGCCGAGCGCAGAAGCAAGTCCTTCATCAACCAGATCAACGCGCGCGGCCTTTGCATCGCGCGCAGCATCAACGACCGAGCGGCGTTCGAGCGTAGTGCTTGAGCCGGGCACGCCTATAACCATGTGGCTGCGTCTGTGATGACCGTTGTGCACGCGGCCTATAAACGCCTTGAGCATCTTTTCCGTAACTTCAAAATTATCAATCGTGCCACCGCGTATCGGCCTGAATACTTCCGCGTCAAACGGCTCGCGCCCCAGCATCTTGTAGGCTTCTGCGCCAACGGCCAGAACTTCGCCCGTGTACTTATGAACAGCAACCGCCGACGGCTCGTTCAGTACAATGCCCCGCCCCGGAGCGAAGATGAGCGTGTTAACCGTTCCCAGATCAATCGCCAGATCGTCCGTGAAAAGATTACCTAGAATGTTCATGTTGCTAAAACTCCCGAAAACCTTTGCCCAACTTGCCTGGATACAGTCCAACTATCCCTGTTGAGATTTGGCAACTAGCATGCCAGCCCCACATGACGCAAAAAACTTCAGCAGCGTTCTCTTCTGAAACAATCCGAAGCGCGAAGTTGAGCAAGCGCGCTCGAAAAGCGAACGCATTGAAGAGCAAGGCTCAAGGCCGAAAGGATGAGGTATGAAAGAGCATTCAAATGAATGATTATTCTTTACGCCCTCATTCTTCCGGCCCTCAGCCTTGCTCTTCAGTCGAGAGTGACTTGTCTTCTATGATTTCGTAGAGGTTTGAGGCTTCCGTGCGAGAGACCTGTTTCGTATTGGGCACCACGAGCACGCGCAGAGTGAGCAATCGGTTGTGGCGGCGCAAGATTATAGAGTCGCCCACGCGAACTTCGCGCGACTGCTTAGCCCTGACGCCGTTCACGCTAACTGCGCCAGCCTCACACATCGCTTGCGCCACAGCACGCCGCCCGCACAAACGACTCGCTTTCAGAAACAGATCAAGACGCATAAGAAGAGTGATGAGTGATGAGTGATGAGTGATGAGTGATGAGTGATGAGTGATGAGTGATAAGTGGAAGACAAAAGCTTTTTCTTATCACTTATCACTCATCACTTATCACTCTCTATTACGGTCTTCTAGTCGGCTGTTGCTGCTGCTGTTGTTGTTGATGCTGCTGCTGTTGGGTGGTGGCGTTGGTGGTCGTCGTTGCTGCTGCGGGAGTCTGGTTGGTCGTGCCCGCTGCGTTCGTTGTGCCTGGCGTGTTGCTTGACGTGCTGCCTGCGCCGCTACGATTCGTGCTGGGCTTCAGGAAAGGCTCGACCGCAGCGCGATAGGTGTCGGAGATTTTTATGTAGGCATCGTCGCGCAGCTTCTGAATGTAAGCTTCGCGCTCGCGCGGCGCGCGTTCCTGAAGCATGGCTTCGCGCACATGATTCTCGTTGAACACAGGGTCGCCGCCCGGCGTGCGGTCGTCAACATGAAGTATCAGGTAGCCGTCGTCAAGACGAATAGGGTCTGTGACGCCGCCTTTCTGAACGCTCTTAAGCGCGTCCACTATCTTCTGGTTGAGCGTGCCCGGAGCTATCTCGAATGTTCCGAGCTTGCCCTTATTCTGCGGAGCAGTGCGCTGGCCGCTCTCGTCCGTGCGCTCTGAATTTGCAACTGCCAGCGCCGCGAAATCCGCGCCGGGCTGGCGCGCCTGCGTTACCAGTTGCTGCGCTCTGGTGCGAACCTCGCCTTCAGGTCTTCCGGCCAGCGAGATAAAGATTTCCGAAAGCGCAACGCTCTCGTTGCGGCGGAAGACTTCGCGGTGCGCGTCATAGTAGCGGTGCAGCTCGTCCGTGCTGAAGCCGTAGTAGAGTCGCGCGTCAACCTCGCGGCTCAAGACCATCTGCTTCATGATCTCCGTGCGGAGCGACTGTCGTATGCCGGAAAGGCTCTGGCCCAGTTGAGCCAGAGCGCGCTCAAGCTCTTCAATCGAATTCAAGTGGTTCTCGTGCATTACATCAACGATGCGCTTGTTGACTTCTTCTTCGACATCGTTTGAGTAGTTCAGTTCTTTCCCTTTTTGCAGGAGCAACTGGTCTGTGATGAGTATGGCAATCAATTCGGGCTGGCGGCGCATGACCTCTTCCCTTGCCTGCTGCTCGCTCACGCCGCGCTGTTTCTGTGCCTCAATAGCGTCCTGAATCTCCTGCTTGACCTGCGAGAGCGTAATGACCTCGTTATTAACCTGCGCAACCACCTCGTCAACGACGACGGGTTCGCTCTCCTGCGCGCGCGTGGCGGGGGCACTAATGAATGCCAGGACAATCAGCAATGCAGAAGGCCACACAAGCTTCGATAAAAATAGTTTCATAAGACTCCTTAAAGATTTTGAGTGCGCGGTCGGGGAAGACGAATCTTTCATTTTATAACGCTTCGCATTTGCATTGACATCATCGAAGTCGTTGAGCACCGAGCGGAAACTGCTATTTTCCGTGCCAACGCAAGCGCAAACCGTGATAAGAATTCGGAAGCCAGTAGTCAGGAGCCAGAATAAAGTTTCTCCCGAATTCCTTCTGGCTCCTGACTACTGGCTTCCGGCTCCTACATCTTAATCTCCCGCGCCGATTTTGAGCAACACGGCGCGAGCGGTTTCGAGGCTGCGTTCCGCTTCCTCATCGTCCAGGTCAAGGCGAAGAACGCCCGTCGGCGAAAAGCTCGCGCCCCCATGCTCCTGTATAAATTTCATAAGCTTTTCGGGCGCAACGCGCGCACGCTCGCCAAGCTTGATTGCCATTCCGGTCGGCGTGCGGTCAATGGAGACGACGCCTATCTCTTCAGAAATTCGTCGCAGGCGAGCATAATCGAAAAGACGCTCGACCGATTCCGGCAGACGACCGTAGCGGTCTTGAGTTTCGGCGCGAATGCTTCTGAGAGTCTCTTCGTCGCGCGCAGACGACGTGCGTTTGTAAGTCCTGAGCCGCTGCCCCATGTCCGAGACGTAGCTTTCGGGAATGGCAACATCCACGCCCAGGTTTATAGAAACGCTCGTCTCGTCTTCGACCGTTTCGCCCCTGAGTTCCGCGACAGTTCGTTCCAGCATCTGCGTGTAAAGATCGAAGCCGAGCGCGTCCATGTGTCCCGATTGCTCGCCGCCCAGCAGGTTGCCAGCGCCGCGAAGCTCAAGGTCAAGCGCAGCTATGCGGAACCCTGCGCCCAAATCTGAGAACTCGCGTATGGCTGCCAGACGGCGGCGCGCTATGGGCGATAACCCTTGCTCCGACGGAATCAACAGATAGGCGTAAGCTCTTCGATTCGAGCGCCCCACACGACCGCGCAGTTGATAAAGCTGAGAAAGACCGTATGCGTCGGCACGGTTTATGATGATGGTGTTGGCGCGCGGGATGTCTATGCCGTTCTCTATGATGGTGGTCGCAACCAGCACGTCCGATTTGTAATCAACGAAATCCAGCATCACGCGCTCCATCTCGCGCTCGTTCATCTGCCCGTGCGCTACGGCGATGCGGGCCTGTGGCACCAATCGTTTGACCAGCGCGGCGATTGTTTCAATTGATTCGACGCGGTTATGTATGAAGAAGACCTGGCCGCCACGCGCAAGCTCAAGTTCGATTGCGGATTTGATGACCGATTCCGAGAACTGAACGACCTGAGTTTGAATCGCCAGGCGGTCGCGCGGCGGAGTCTCAATCAAAGACATATCGCGCAAACCCATCAGCGACATGTTGAGGGTACGCGGAATGGGCGTTGCCGATAGCGTCAGGACATCAACGCGCTTCTTCAACTGCTTCAATCTCTCTTTGTGCGCGACGCCGAAACGCTGCTCCTCGTCAACAACCACCAGACCCAAATCTCTAAACTTCACATCCTTCGAGAGCAGACGATGCGTGCCTATGATTACGTCAATCTCTCCGCCCTCGACTTTTTTAACCTCCTCCTTCTGCTCTTTCGTAGAACGAAAACGCGAAAGCAGTTCTATCTTCACGGGGAACGCGGCGAAGCGCGAGCGGAATGTTTCGTAGTGCTGGTAAGCGAGCACAGTAGTGGGCGCAAGCACTGCGACCTGCTTGCCGTCCATCACCGCCTTGAACGCCGCACGCATGGCAACTTCAGTCTTGCCGTAGCCCACGTCGCCGCAGAGCAGACGATCCATAGGCACGGCCTCTTCCATGTTGTGCTTCACATCTTCAATCGCCGTCTCCTGATCCGGCGTCAGCACGTACTCGAAGCCTTCCTCGAACTCGTCCTGCCACGGGCTGTCACCGGAAAATGCGTAACCTCCCACCAGCTTTCTCTCAGCGTAAAGACGAAGAAGCTCGTCCGCCATGTCGCGCATAGCGCGCTTAGCTTTGGCCTTAGTCTTCTGCCACCCCAGCCCGCCCAGACGATCAAGCTGCGGCGTGTGCCCTTCCGCGCTCGAATACCTTTGTACAAGGTCTAATCTTTCGACGGGCACGTAAAGCTTCGCATCATCCGCGTAATAGAGCAGCATGAACTCGCCGCGCTTATTCGCTCCCAAATCTAAAGTCTGAAGCCCATCGAAGCGAGCAATGCCGTGATCCACGTGAACGACATAATCACCGACTTTCAGATCACGAAAGTCTGAAAGAAACGCAGCCGTTTTAGACTTACGTTTCTTCTTCTGACTCGTCGTTGTCATGCCCGGCGCGCGTCTTTCAATCGCGCCAGCGCTCGCTTCATCGAAAATATCGCTTTCGATATGGACTATGAATCCTGCGCCCGGCAACTCGAACCCGCCTGACAATCTGCCGGGCACGGCGATGCTCGCGCCTCTCGCTTCTATCGTCGCGCCGCTTTCATCGCTCAAAGCTACGCGCGTTTCCACCCCGTAGTCGCCAAGAATTTCTGCGACGCGCTCGGCAACGCCCAGGCTCGGCACGACGAAGAGCGTCACAGCGTTTCTTTCATCAATCGCGCGTCGCACATCGCTCGCCAGTTCCGGCAATCGCCCGTGATAGCGTCGCACGCTCTGAGCCTTCCACTCGACTTCCTGCGCGCTCACAGCCGTAGGAAAAAGAAAGAGCGGTGAGCCGGGTTTTCTAGCGCGTCCAATCTCAATCGCTGGCTGCTCGGCTTCCAGAACAAAGCTTTCATCAACCGCAGCAGCAGCGCGCCCCAGCGTTCGCAACTCTACACGCTGATGCTCGTTAAGGCGCGCGCGCAACTCTTCGACACTTAAATAAAGCTCGTCCGGACGAAGACCTATCTCATCTGCGCTCTCCGTCTCCGCGTAGCGCGCGTCCAGTCCTGCGAAAACCTCTCCCAGATAGCTTTCGATTCCGGCTGGCTCGTCAACCACAAGCACAGCATCTTTCAGGTAATCGAACACGGTTGCCTTCTGCTCTTTGACGATTGATATAAGCCACTCCCAGCCAGCGAACGTCTCGCCCTCATCGGCGTAAACCGTGCGGTCGCGCAAAGCTCGCGCGTAACCATCATCGCTCCAACGCTCGCGCGCCCATTCAGCCCATTCACGAAAGTCTGCTGCCGTTACGCTAAGCTCGCGCATGGGCGCAATCTCAATCTCCTGCAACTGCTGAATTGAAAGCTGAGTCTCGGGATCGAACTCCCGTATGGAATCAACCGTGTCGCCAAAGAACTCTATGCGCGCGGGCGCGTCACGCCCCGGCGACCAGACATCAAGGATGCCACCGCGCATCGAAAACTCGCCGACAGCGCCCACAGGGTCTTCGCGCAGGTAACCCGAAGCCAGAACTTTTTCTATCAACTCATCCGGCGAATAATCTTCATCGCGCCTGAGCAGAGCGCCCGCGCGTCTTATCTCGTCAGGCGCAACCATCCGGCGCGCGAGCGCACGCGAGGTGAGCAGAACGAAGTCCTGCTTTTTACGCGATAGCCGCCACAGCGTCAGGGCGCGCTGCTCCAGTGTCTCAGGGTGCGGCGACGCCCCGGCATACGGGTCGCTCTCAGAAGCGGGCAGAAGCATAACCGTGTCGTCGCACTCAGATTTGCCGCGCAGGGCGCAATACCAGAAGCGCACATCGCGCTCCCATGATTCGAGATCGCGCGCGGCCTGTGTCACAACTGCGAAGCACCTGCCCACCTCGCGCTGCAACGCCGCCAGCACGAGCGCACGCGCAGGCGCAGCCGTCAACCCGCTCACAGAAACAACACGCGCCCCGCCTCTTATCTCATCAACAAGACGCGCGTACTCCTGCGTCGCCGTCACACGCTGCAACACACCCTGCAAAACCGAAGATTCCCCAACCGCGCTGCTCATAATCTCTAACTCTCTTGCTCCCCTTTTGCGTCTCTGCGTCTTTGCGTGAGACTCTTCTTAATACGCTCGATTATTCCGCTCGTCGAAGCGCCTTCAACGAAAGGCAGAGAAAAAACCTGCCCGCCCGCAGCCTCAACCTCTTCGCGCCCGTGAATCTCGTCCAGCGCGTAGTCGCCGCCCTTCACCAGCACGTCCGGCAACAACTCTCTTATCAACTTTCGCGGGCTTACATCATCAAACACCGTCACGTAATCAACCGCGCTCAAAGCCGCGAGCATCTCCGCGCGTTCCGCTTCATTCATCACGGGTCGGTCTTCGCCTTTCAACTCTCTAACTGTTCGGTCGCTGTTAATCGCCACAAGCAACAGATCGCCAATCTCGCGCGCCGCTTGCAAATAACGCACATGCCCCACGTGCAGGATGTCGAAGCAGCCGTTAGTGAAAACAAGACGCTTCCCTTCCGCGCGCATCACCTCTCGCTCGCGGCGCAAACTTTCGCCTGAAAGAATTTTTCCGCTCATCTGTTAGAATGGTAAATAGTAAATCCTAAATGGTAAATAGACCAACTGCCATTTACCATTTATCATTTTCCATTTACGATAATTTCATGAGCAATCTACCGGATTTCATAGAACCCAACGACCAGACGCGCGTGCGTGAAGAGCATTTGAACGAACTGCGCAATTTAGTCGGCAACGTCTACCCGAACAAATTCGAGCGCAGCCGCATCACTGGCGACGAAGACACCGTAACCGCGCTTGTAGAAAATTTCGGTGGCCGCGCACCAGAGCTTCCAGAAGGCGAGCGCCCCGCGCCCGAAGAGCTTGAGCGCATCAACGCGGAACTGAAAGAGGTCGGAACGGTGCGAACCTCCGGGCGCATAGCCACGCCGCCGCGCGTCATGGGCAAGGCCGCGTTCGTTCATCTTTCCGACGGAAACGAGCGCTTGCAGATTTACGTGCGCAAGCAGGACGCGCTAGGAATCCATAACGACACGAACCAGCCCGTTGACGATTTCGACAGCGGCTGGCGACTTTTGCAGCTACTCGATCACGGCGACTTCATAGGCGTCGAAGGCAACCTCTTCGTTACGAAGACGGGCGAGCTTTCCATTCACGTCGAGAAGATTCAGTTTCTTTCCAAAGCTCTGCTGCCTATGCCCGACAAGGTTCACGGGCTGACAGACCCTGAGATTCGCCAGCGCCAGCGCTACGTTGATTTGATTGCGAGCAGTTTGAAGATAGAGAAGGACACGGAGAAAGCGGAAGGCGAAGAGGGCAAGCCCGCTTCACGCGAACTGAGTTCGCGTGAAGTATTCCTGCGCCGCTCCCGCCTCATACGCGAGATGCGCCGCTACCTAGACGATCACGGCTACATCGAAGTCGAAACGCCCATGCTATCGCCAAAAGCGACCGGAGCAGCCGCAAGACCATTTGAGACTAAGCACAACGCTTTAGACATTAAGCTTTATGCCCGCATCGCGCCAGAACTCTATTTGAAGCGCTTGCTGGTTGGCGGTTTCGAGCGTGTCTATGAACTCAACCGCAATTTCCGCAACGAAGGAATCTCCACCCGCCACAATCCAGAGTTTACAATGCTGGAATTTTACACAGCTTATAAGGACGTGAACTGGATGATGGATTTCTGTGAAGAATTATTGCAGGACGTCATAGCAAAAGTTAATAACGGTAGTCTTTTGGTTGGTGGAGGCCAAGTATCTAGCTCCACTTCAATTTCTTTAGCATATCCGGCATATGATTTTTCTAAGTTTGATAGACTAACGATGAAAGAGGCTATTAGAAAATACTGGTTTAAGGATGAGTACAATAAAAAGGAATTAAAGCTAAACGGGGAAAGTTTTGATTTAAGTTGGCTAGAAGATCCAAAGCTAGTGCACTTTCTTTATGAATTCCGCAATCGGCTTGCTGAAGAGTCGTTCCACGAATACGAAGATGAAGGTGTCTATTCAGAAGACGAAGAATTTCCTAGATTCGTAGCTCGTAGAGCGTGGGAATATGCAAGAAAGAAACTTGCGGAACAAGAATATGAACCAGAAAAGGATGAGACTGCAAATTACATAGCGTACCTCTTTGAAGATATAGCTGAAAAACATTTGAAACAACCCACTTTCATCTCAGATTTCCCCAAGCCTATTTCTCCTCTATCGAAAGCTTCACCCTTAGACCCAACCGTCGCCGAGCGCTTTGAGCTTTACGTTGCGGGGATGGAGGTGGCGAATGGGTTTTCGGAGTTGAATGATCCGGTGGAGCAGTATGAGCGGTTCCGCGATCAGGTGCAGCAGCGCGAGCGTGGCAATGAAGAGGCTATGATGATGGATGAAGATTACATTAGAGCACTCTCTTATGGGATGCCGCCTGCTGCTGGCATCGGTATTGGCATTGATCGTTTAACTATGATTGTAACTGGTAAGAGGTCTATACGTGATGTAATTCTATTTCCCCATGCACGACCAGAGCGAAAGACCATAAAACTACAGAGTCTTGACGGTGGAGAGGTTGATTTCAAGAAAATTTAAATGAAACGACGATGCTTCTTACCAACCGCCAGTCCATACGCGACGTGATTCTCTTCCCGCACATGCGTCCTCAACGCAAAGCCGAAGAGAAGACAGAAGAAGAGTGAATCGTTGAGCGTGTAGCTTTCAAATTTGAAAGCCACGCGCCTGAATCAATCGGTTAAAATCCTCCTCGCAAAGCCCGCCTCTAATCATCGCCACAACTATTTCGTAACATGTTGAGAGTCGAAAGCTCTTACATAACTATTACAAAACGTCTGTACATCTCCTGTTAGGATTACCCTGTCAGATTCATCCAAGTAGAAACAGGGAGAGGGATTAATTAGGAGATATGCAAACGGAAATCATAAGCAAACGACGAGACAATGGAATTAACTGGGAGAGCGTCATCACGCTGGTTATATTTCATGCGGGCGCATTGGCCGCGCTCTTTATGTTCTCGTGGAAGGCGCTGATTGTTTCGCTCATAATTTTATGGGTGGCGGGCGGCTTTGGAATCGGCATGGGCTACCATCGCCTCTTAACGCATCGCGGCTACAAGACGCCGAAGTGGATGGAATACGTTCTGACCGTTTGCGGCACGCTGGCACTTCAAAGCGGGACTCTTCAATGGGTAACGACCCATCGCATTCATCACGCCCATACCGAAACTGAGCAAGACCCGCACACGCCGCGTCAAGGGACATGGTGGTCGCACATTGGCTGGATTCTGAGAGGCACTGCGCAGAAGCATGACCTGCCGACAATCCAACGCTACGCGCCGGATTTATTGAAGGATCGCTTCCACGTCTGGATTTCACGCTACTATTATGTTCCGATCATCACGCTTGGACTCGTGCTGCTTGTCTTCGGCGGATGGTCAATGTTTATGTGGGGCATCTTCCTGCGCACAGTCGTGGGGCTGCACGTTACATGGCTCGTAAACTCTGCTACGCACATGTGGGGAACGCGCAGGTTTGTGACCGAGGACGATTCCAGAAATAACATGCTCATAGCGCTGCTGGCCTACGGCGAGGGATGGCACAATAATCATCACGCTCATCCAACTGCCGCGCGTCATGGTCTGGCATGGTATGAGATTGATATGAACTGGTGGGGCATACGCACCCTTCAATTGCTGGGACTGGCGAAATCCATCAAGCTGATCAGCAGCGCCACCATTCGCGCGAGCGCTCAGGATAAAAGGCACGAGCGGGTGCTGAAGAAAGCGGCTTAGTGTAAGATGCGCTGTTAGCGACCCATGCGTTTTAGAAGCCACCGCAAGTCTATAACCTTCTTTATCACGCTGGGAGTATGTCTGGTAGGGCTGGCTGTTGCGCTCAACATTGGCTGGGTGGTAGTCAACTGGCGCGAAGTAGCCCTGCTCATCCTCGGGATTATCTTCTTCAGCCTCATCATCGCGGGGATAATTCTCAACATGATTTTCTTGGTGCGCGAAATCCGCCGCAACGAGCAGCACGATGCTTTCATCAACGCAGTATCCCACGAACTGAAAACTCCCATAGCATCTATCAAGCTCTATCTGGAAACTCTGAAGAAGCACAAGGTAGAAGCCGAAAAGCAGAGCGAGTTTTATGACATCATGCTCGCAGACACGGATCGTCTTCTCTACACGGTCGAGCAGGTTTTGCGCGCAGGTCAGATAACGCATCGCCGCTCTAAAGAGCAAGCGGAGTTGATAGACTTGCCTGAGATGCTGCGCGCCTGCCTGGAACTGATGCGCACGCGCTATCCGCAGCTTCCTGCCGATTCATTTCACTATTCGGAAACTTTCAATAATGGCGACGGGGCACTGGTCAAAGGCAACGTTGACGAATTAAGGGCGGCAGTAACCAACCTGATTGACAACGCCGTCAAATATTCCGGTAACATTGTGCACATCTCTGTGGATGTTGCGCTCGTTAACGAAAAACAGTTGGCAGTGCGCGTTAGCGATCAAGGTGTGGGTATTCCGCGCGGCGAGTTGAAGCGCATCTTCAAACGTTTTTACCGCGTGCAGGGACGACTCGTCTCACAGGTCAAGGGCACAGGGCTTGGCCTATTCATCGTACAATCAATTATCAAGAGACACGGCGGGAGCATCACTGCCGAGAGTGAAGGCGAAGGAAAGGGCAGCACTTTTACCATACGTTTGCCCAGAGTTGAAGCATGACCGGCGCTCGCATACTTATAGTAGAAGACGAAGAGCACCTGGCGCGCGGCCTGTGCTTCAATCTCGAAGCCGAAGGCTACACGGTGGAAACGGTCGGCGACGGCGAAGCAGCGCTTGAGCGATTGCTTGACGGAGAAGCGAACCTTGACGCAGTGGTGCTGGATGTGATGCTGCCGGGTAAAGACGGTTTCGAGGTAGCCAGCGAACTGCGCGCAGCAGGGCGATATATTCCTGTGCTAATGCTGACGGCGCGCGGGCGGCCCGAAGATGTACTGCGCGGCTTCGAGGCCGGGGCGGACGATTATCTGCCGAAGCCGTTCGAGCTGGCGATTCTTCTGGCGCGCATTCACGGTCTGCTAAGAAGGCGTGAATGGTTTGGTCGTGATCAGGCGGAGCAAACAGATGCCTTGAGCGAGTCCTATTCCTTCAACGGTAAGAGAGTCGAATCCGGCGCGCTTGAGTTGCATGCTCGCGGGAGCGTGGTGAAGTTAACTCTGATGGAGGCGGAACTGCTGCGTTATCTGATACGCAATGAGAATCGAGCGGTTTCGCGCAAGGAGATACTTGAAGACGTATGGAATCTGCACGAGGATACGGACACACGCGCCATTGATAATTTCATAGTGCGACTTCGCAAATATGTAGAGGACGATCCTTCAAAACCCAGACACCTGCTGACCGTGCGCGGCATAGGCTACCGCTTCACCCCAAAACCCGAAGAATCATAGAAGAGACTTAAACAGACGTTGAGTTCATCATCATCTGATTTTCTGTCTTTAACGTGACTTATACCGGATTGCATGCAACTGTTGCACAATAAGTCCAGGTCAGTACCGCGTGAGAGAAGGGATGAGGGATGAGGGATGAGGGATGAAATAGGTTAAGTCAATTGCGTGTTGACCTGTTCACTGTATTCTTATTCATCCCTCATCCTTCATCCCTCATCCCTTCTCTCCGGCGGTACTGACCTGAGTTATGCTCAATCGCAAAATGCTATATCATCTTAGCTCTGGCGGTTGAGGCTGCGCCGAAGTCGAGTAAGAGAGGATTGTGCCGCCGAAGCCTACGGCCCAGCCGTGATCGCGGTCTGTGAAGAAGATTCTTTCCAGTTGGTGCGTCGTGCCGCTTTGCTCTACAGTCCAATGCATGCCGCCGTCCGTCGTGTGAATGATTGCGCCCTCATTGCCTACGGCCCAGCCTTCTTCCGAATCAAGAAATTTTACGTCCAGAAGATCGGCGGCGATGTGCGAAATCTGTTCGTTCCAGATGCGCCCGCCATCGTTTGTCGCAAAGACTCTGCCCGATGCGCCAACAGCCCAGCCGTGCCTGCGGTCGGCGAAAGAGACCGCGTTGAACCGCACGCGCTCCGTGCCCGCGACCTCGCCCTCGCGCCACGTCTCGCCGCCGTCAGAAGTCTGTATGATGGTCGTGCCTGCGCCTACAAGCCAGCCCTGCGAACTGTCCAGAAACATGCCGCCCAGCAAAAGGTATCGCGTGGGCACGCGCTGTCGCCCCCACGTAGCGCCGCCGTCGCGCGTGGTGTAAACAACGCCGCCTTCACCGAACGTCCAGCCGCTCATCCCGGCGAACACAGCGCGCACCAGCCGCGCATTCGCATCAGCGCCTATCATGTTCACGCGCTTCCACGTTGCGCCCGCGTCCTCAGTCTTCATCAGATAAGTGCGCAACTCGTCGCTAGTCCTCAACTGGTAAACGTCTCGCTCGCAAACGATCCAGCCCGTGCGCTCGTCTGAAAAATAGAGGTCGTGCAGCGCATCCCCGGAAGGCCGCGCCATCTTCTGCCACGTGCGCCCACCGTCCTCTGTCTTCAACAGAACGCCGTTCCCGCCCACAGCCCAGCCCTTCATCGCATTAACGAAATAGACCGCGTAAAGCCACGCCATAGTCCCGGAGTTTTCTGACCGCCACGAAGGCAAGGGATGAGGGATGAGGGATGAGGGATGAGGGATGAAAGAAGCTGCGCGAGTGTGTGTAGAGGCAGAGATGCGTAGATTGGATGAAGCAGAAAAGAGAAATACGAAAGAGAGCAGACAAACGGTTAATACCTTTCGCCGCCAGCCCGCATCTCTCACTTCACGCATCCTCTTATTCATCCCTCATCCCTCCGCCCTCATCCCTTCCCTAGAATCCTCCTGTGACGAAGATGCGCGCGAAGCTGAGGATGGGGAGCATTTTGAGAACGCCGTCCCACTTCTTCTTGTTGTTGCCTGGAACTATTATCTGGTCGCCGGGACGAAGATAAAAGTTATCCGCAAGACGACCGCGCTCGATAGCGGCCATGTCAACCATGATTCGCCCCATAGTACCGTCAGGCTGACGACGAACGATCATGACGTTCTTCTTGCTGCCTGTACCCAGCACGCCGCCCGCTTCGCTGACAGCCTCGTACGCGGTCAGTCTACGATTCATCTGTTTCACACCCGGCTGCGCCACCTCGCCCAGCACGCTGTAGCGATACGAGACCGCGCGGTCGAGCGAGACGGAGACTTGCGGGTCAATGATGTATTCGTCGAAGCGCTTCTTCAGTTCCTGCGTAACCTCTTCGACCGTTCGCCCGTTGACGAAGATGCCTTCGGGTACTAGCGGGTGATATAGACGACCGTTCGGCGGAATGACTATTCCCTGCTTCGAGTAGCGTTCCTGCCCGAAGACCGTTATAGAGACCACATCTTCCGGGCCAAGGCGGTAGTGCTCGAAGAAATTGTTGTAGGAAGCCGCGATGGCCGCTTCGTCCTCAGATTGCTGCGTGCTCTGGTGTCCCTGCGCATCAGGCGCAGCATTCGATTGCTCTGCGTTCGCGTCGCTAGTTGAAGACGATTGCTGCTGCGCCGGATTCGTGTGCGCCTGCGATCTGTTCGACCTTCCGCCACGATTCGCATTGCCGCTTGAGTTATCCTGCTGCTCAACCGGCGGCGCAGACTGCTCGGCGGCGGGCTGTGCAGATTGCTGCGGCGTATCCTGCGTTGATTGCTGCGCGCTGGCGAAGTTCTGGGAAAGTGCGAGCAACACTGCGAGCGCTGCCGTCGTGATTGTAGCTTTCATCTTCATACCTGAATACCTCCCGAAAAACTCTTTCACAAAAACTCTTCAACGCGCGCCGCGACTGAAGAGGATCGTCTTTATAGTCTCGAACATGATTGCCGCGTCGAGCAGCAGGCTCTGGTTCTTGATGTAGTAGAGGTCATATTGAAGCTTCTGGCGCGCGTCCTCAATCGAAGCTCCATATGGATATTTAATCTGCGCCCAGCCTGTAAGCCCCGGCGCTATGAAATGGCGCTGCTCGTAGTAGGGAATCTCCTGCGCCAGTTGCTCTACGAAGTGCGGGCGCTCAGGTCTTGGCCCGACGAAGTTCATGTCGCCCCTCAATATGTTCCAGAACTGCGGTATCTCGTCCACGCGCATTTTTCTGATGATGCGGCCCACGCGAGTCGTGCGCTCGTCGCTGGTTTTGGCCCAGACAGGCCCATCTTTTTCCGCGTCCACGCGCATAGAGCGAAACTTCATGATGGTGAACGCGCGACCGTTCTTCCCGACTCGCTCCTGCTTGAAAAGAACCGGGCCGGGCGAATCCAGCTTGATGAGAATCACTGTGATGATGGCTATTGGAAAAGAGAGCAGCGCGCCAAACAGAGCTATGATGCGATGCATTGCCGCGCGCGTGAAATGGTTCAAGCGAGCCTGGCGACCGCGCCCCGAAAAGATGAGCCACGACGGGCGCATCATATCCAGGTGAACGCGACCCGTCAGCCTTTCATAGAATGCCGCGCCCTCTTCTATAGAGATGCTACCCGAAAGGCTCAACTGCAAAAGCTGTTCTGTGGGAAACTGCCCGCGCCTCTCTGCCTGAGCGACGACTATTCTATCAACGCCCTCGCGCTTGACTATCTCGCTCAACTCAGAAGTCAGGCCGATGACGCGCGGATTTATCAGGCTACGACCCAGAAGTTGAGCATCGCCGTCAACAAAGCCCAGTATGCGATAGCCAGCGTCCGGGCGGTTTAGCGCTTCGCGCGCTATTTCTACAGCATTACTGCCCGCGCCGACGATAAGTATTCTCTCGCCTATCTGCGGGTGACCCAGAAACCAGTGAATCGTCAATCGCCACCCGACCATGAGTCCGAGCGCGAGCGGCAACGCTATCAGAGACACGCCGCGCCCTATCATCAGCTTCGGCATCGCGTAGAAGGTGAGCGCGAGCGCAGTCCACGCCAATCCGAGCGCCTGAATAAGACGAAGAACAAGCTCGCGCCGGTCGTGCATCACCACGAAGTCGTAAAGGTCGTAGAGGTAGAACGCGGTGAGACAGAAGATGGTGGCAAGCCCTGCCTTGTAGAAGCCGTACTTTATGATTAACTCTTCGTCAGCATCGAACGAGGCAAGCCTGAGATACACGGCGGCTATCATCCCGCCGTAGAGCAAGAATGCTTCGGCGAGAATCAGAAGAACCGTGCGCGCGTTGAGCCTTGCCGGTCTCAACTTATTCGCCTACCTCCTCCTCTATTCTATCTTCCAGTTCCTGATCTCTTCTGTAGTTGCGACGGTAGTAGTAAGCGCTGCTGTCTTCCGCCTTCTCCTGGCTTCGATTGAGCACCACGCCGAGCATGCGTTCGCGCGGCAGTTGCTCAAGCAGGCGATCCACATCCGCATAGCGAGTCTTGCCTGCGCGCACGACTATCATCGCGCCGTCCGCGCGGTTAATCAGAAGGTTCGCGTCTGTGAAAATTCCTAGCGGTGGCGCGTCAATCAATATGTAGTCGAACATGCGGCGCACCTGTGCAAGAACCTTCTCGAATTTTGGCCCGGAAAGCAGTTCCGCAACGTCGTCGCGCGGCGCTCCGCCCGGCAACATGTAAAGCCCTGCGGGTTCGAGCCGAACGATTGACTCTTCGAGCGTGGCCGTTTCAGCCAGAACTTCCGAAAGCCCTACAGGTTCGTCAATGCCTAAATATTCGGACGCGCACGGCTGTCGCAGGTCGCTATCGATCAAGAGCGCACGCACGCCGTCCGTCTGCGCCAGCAACCACGCAAGATTCAAAGCGGTCAGAGTCTTGCCCTCGCCCACGCCCACGCTCGTCACAACGATTGCCTGCATCTTGCGACGCTCGCCCGCGTGCAGCACGCTGGTGCGAAGCGAGCGAAACTGCTCGCAATAGGGCGAGCGCGGCTGAGTTATGGCGATAAGATGTGGCTCGACGCGCGCCGTAGAAATTTGTCGGGAGACAAACTCCATGGCGCGCGCCGACCCGGCAGCGTCCAAAGTTGCCCCAGCAGCACGCGAAGCAATTACGTCGGGGAGTGCCAACCCGACGCCTTCCTCGGTGTGCGCAGTGGACGCTGAAGAGTGCGCCGCCCCTATGGGCGCAAATAGATGCGAATCATTAAAAGCATGATTGCCGTTGCCGTTTTGTCTGGCTGCATTGCTGCTACCATTGCGGCGCTTCTGCTCTTCAGATGTTCTCTTCGCCTCGCCATTTTGCGCGGCGCCCGCGCGTTTAAGCGCATCGTAAACTCTTCCCATCTTGATTTACCTCACAGTCCCGACTGTCGGAACGCAGCGCCAACATCGTCCGCGCTCGGAGTTGTTTTACTGTTGGGAGACGTGGAGGCCGTCTCCCGCTTCTCTGTCTCAGTCGCCCGTGTGCTCGTGTCAGGGTTGGGCGCAGGCGTGGCGGTGGTAGCGGCTGTCGTCTTCGCGCTCTGCTTTGTGTGTCCCGTCCCGGCAGCCCAGAGTTCTGCGCGACCCGCAGCGGTGAAGATGCGCGCGGGGGATTCGCGCTCCTCGCCCGGCTGACGCCCCATGTCTGCGCGCGGCAGCATGTCGAATGTGTCCGCTATCTCTTCTATGATCGCGCGGCTGATAGTAGTTTCGCCTGCGGAGTAGCCCGTCAGAAGCGCGTTGTCGCACAGGTTGTTTATCTGGCGCGGTATTCCTTCCGAGCAGCGGAAGATGTAATCAATCGCGCCGGGCGAGAAGATGTCCGTTCGCTCCGCGCCCGCGACCAATAATCTTGACGAAATATATTTCTCTGTCTCTTCAACGTTCGGCAGCGCCCTGATCTGGCAGCGCAGCGCAATGCGCTGTTTCAATTGTCTTAAATCAGGATTGTTGAGCACCTCGCGCAACTCCGGCTGACCCGCCAGAATTATCTGCAACTGCTTGGCCGTGTCCGACTCGAAGTTCGAGAGAAGGCGAATCTCTTCCAGCACGGTGGTTGAAAGAGCCTGCGCTTCGTCAATGATGAGAACAGTACGAAGCCCGCGCGCGTGGCGCGATTCCAGAGTCTTGCCGAGTTCGATGAGAAGGTCGCTTTTGGTCTCCCATTGCTGCACGTCTAATAGCGCAGAGACGTGCTGGTAGAACTCAGGCACAGTCAGGCGCGGGTTGAAGATGTAAGCGACGAGCACAGTGCGATCAAGCCGCTGCATCATCCAGCGCAAGACAGTGGTCTTGCCCGTTCCCACTTCACCCGTCACAACGACCAGCCCCTTGCCGCTCTCAATCCCGTAATGCAGGTTCGCCATCACTTCGACGTGCGACGGCGTGGGGTAGATAAAGCGCGGGTCCGGCGTGAGCGCGAACGGTAGCTCTTTCAGGCCGTAGAATTCTCTGTACAAAGTCAACCTCCAAAGGAATAAGAACAGTTCTCAGTTTTTAGTTTTAAGAGTAGTCGAAGCTGAAAACTTAAAATTGAGAACTTAAAACTGTTTCATCCTCATGAGAATCGGTCAAAGAAGTGCGAGTATCTGAGCACGAATGCGAGCACGGGGATGGCTACGACGGTTGCGACCACCCCGGCTGCAAGAAGCAGACGGCGACGACGCGGAATTCTTTTAGCCTCCTTGGGCGTGAGCAGTTCGGGCACTTCCACCAACATGGGAAGCCCCGTGTAATGTCTAACGTCGTCGCGCGTCTGAATCGTTAGAAGTCGCGGAACCTCGAAGCATCCGGCGAAGACGAACCCTACGCCCAGTCCAGCGCCCATGCCGAGCAGTATAAGCATCATACGCTTCGGCGCGATTGGCTGCTGCGGCAGGTTGGCCGGATCAATCACCTGAATCGCCTCGCCCTGAGCGTTCGTCGCAACGTCTGCGGCCATGTCAGCCTTGCGCTGCTTCTCCAGAAGATCGTCGTAACTTTTCTTTGCCGTATCGTACTCGCGGTTCAAGGCTTCCAGACCTATCTGCGCGCCGGGCACAGAGTTCAGGCGCTGCTCTATATCGGCTATCTGGCGATTGTTTTCATCCAACTGCTGCTGAGCGCGCGTTATCTCGCCTTCAGCGCGTTGAATCTCGCTCTTGAGTCCGGTGATGCGCAGGTCAGGTGTTGATTCAATTCTCCTCCTTCTGGTTTCATCTCTGGCCTGCGCCTCGCTAACCATGTCGTCCATAGCCTTCTGAACCGCTTTTATCTCCGCCTGCTTTTTCTTCACATCAGGATTAGCGGGTCTGAGCGTTTGCAGCATGTCCTGGTATTCAGCTTCGAGCGTAGCCTTCTGCTGGCGCAACTGCGCGTAGGCGGGCGTGTTCTTCACACCCATTTCGTCAAGCTGCTCGCTGCGCTGATTCTCGGACTGCTGTTGAAGATCGTTGAGTTGATTGGTTAGCAGTGAACGCTGATCGCTCATTCGTCCCGCTTCGGCTATGAGCGCCTTCTGCTGCTCGCGCAATCCGTTCAACTGCATCACAAGAGCCTGCTCTGTATTCGGCATGCTCGTGCTGTGCTCTGTCATGTACTGAATGCGCCGCTGGTCTATCTCGTCCAGACGGTTCTTGGCCTCGCGCAACTGTTCTTCAAAGAACTGTTTCGTCAACTGCGTGCCCTCTGTAGACTCGCTCATCTGCGCGGTCACATACTTGCTGGCGAGTTCTGCGGTCACGGCCTTCACGACATCGGGCGTGCGCTCGCGGTAAGAGATGCGGAATGCGTTCGTCACATCGTTGCGGCTCTTGTCAACCTCCACCTTAACGTCCATCTTCATGTAATCAACCAACTCCTCCATGGCATCGCCCTGCAAGCGCTCGCGCTGGTACAGGTTGTACTTCACAATGAGCGGTTCGAGCGTCGAGCGGCTCATCACCACCTGGCTGATGTTGTTGATACGCATCGAGAGGTCAACGTCCGAAAGCGTGGGGACGAGACCGCTGGGGATGGTGGGCGGCTTGACTACTAGAAGCGTGGTTGATTCATAAACGTTCGGCAGACGCCAGACGACAAGAGTGATGGCCGAGGCGATTGCGATTGCCGGAAGGATAATGAGCCACTTGCGATTCCAAATGATGCGCGCGTACTCGCTGGGCTTGCGCTGGCGGAATTGGATACTCATAAACGGCACTCCTTGACTGCTTCATTAAACGGGCGCGCTCTTCTAAGAAATCTCGTTCGGAGCAGGTGGACTAGATTTCCACTGCGCGCGTCCCCTTGCGAACGGCTCTTCTTCTGTCTTTCGCCGTTCATGAACACTTCTTAAACAGATCGAAGAAACTTTCTGAGGCGGGGGCAGATCGCTTCGGAAGATTTTCGACCCGTTCAAATTTTCAAAAGCGCGACTCAGAGCGTGTGTAAAGCTCTGCGCGCGTCGTTTGCTTCGGCGAAATTGTTTCCGCCGATGCTCAATGCCTGCTCAAGCTCGCGTCTAGCGCCCGCGCGGTCTCCACGGCCTGCAAGCGCAACTCCAAGATGGTAACGATAAGTAGCGCTCTGGCCTGCTTTCGCCACAACCTTCTGAAACTGCTCGACCGCAGCGACGTGCAATCCCTTCTTGTAATAGACCCAGCCCAGCGTATCCATGAAGGTTGGCTCGTCCGGGTGGTTCTGCACGACGTTCTGCGCAAGCCTGACGGCCTCGTCCAAATTTCCCTTGTTCCTATCAGCGTAGAGCCACGCCAGATTGTTCGCTGCGAGCGCTGCGCTAGCGTCAATATCCAGAGCCTTACGATAGCTCTCAATCGCCGCATCGTAATTCTGGCGGCTCTCTTCAAGCATACCGATCAAAGTGTACGCGCTGGAGTCCTCAGGATTACGCTCTATAACGTGGCGATACTCGGCTATGGCTCGCTCCTGCTGATTAGTATTATTGTAAAGAGCGCCCAGCAGGAAGTAGGCTGACAAATAGTTCGAGTCCAGTTCCAGCGTCTTGCGAAGCTCGCTTTCCGCCCCTTGCGCGTTCCCTTCTTTGTAATAGACCTGACCATTCAGGAAATATAACGAGGCATTGTTGGGCTGGGCGCTTATGGCCTGCGATAGGCGCGAGTGCGCGCGGTCGAACTGTTTCTGGGTTACGTAGACGTTGTTAACCAATCCATTTAGCGCATCGTAGTTGTTGTTGTCAATGCCAAGCGCCTGCTCGTAAAGTCCTATAGCTTCGTCAATCTTATTTTCGCGCAACGAGACCGAAGCTAAGTTGACGTAAGATGCCGGAAGCTGCGGAGCCATCTGTCGCGCAGCCTCGAAATCTCGCCGCGCGCCCTCCATGTCGTTCGACAGCAGATCGGCAGAGCCGCGCGCCGTCAGCGTGCGAACTCTAAGCTCATCCAGAAGCTGCGGCGACGTGTCACGATCCGGCACAGCCTTGGAAAGGCGCTCCCACAGATCGTTCGCAGCGCGCAGCGCGCTCTGCCTGTCACCGCTCGCAAGACTTATCTGCACCTGCAATAGCTTCGCAGGCAGATCATCGGAGTAGAAGCGAACAAGGTCACCGGCGTAGGCGCGCGCCTGCTCTATTTTGCCGTCGGCAAGCTGCGCCTGAGCCATGTAATAGAGTCCCGCGCGCGATGTTGGCTCCTGCTTGAGAACTTCTTTCAAATCCTCTATTGCCTGTTTTGCCTGCCCGCTCTGCAAGCGCACGCGCGCTCGAAGCAGGAGCGCCTGCATGTCGCGGTTGTTATGTTTGAGAACAGACTGAGCCTGAGCCGATGCGCCCACAAGATCACCGCGCTGCAACATTATCTCGCCTATTCGATAATGCGCGCGCTCGTAATCGGGCCACTTCGTCAAGATGTCCTGATAGATTTTTACGGAATCGTCGAAGCGGCCTACGGAGGAGTAATAATCTGCCAGCACGGCAGGCCCTTCGGGGCGGTCTGCTTCTAAGTCTGCGAGCGCTTTATAGGCATCTTCGGCCTTTGCATACTGCCTGTTGATAAGATAGAAGCTGGCAAGCGTGAGTCGCAGTTTATGATCCGCCGGGTCAATTTCAACTGCGCGGCGAAACTCGCGCTCGGCTTCGTCCGGACGATCCATCTGCACAAGGAATCTAGCAAAGTCCAGATGCGCTGTTGTCGAAGCCTCGTTGATTGAGAGAGCTTTCTTGAAAGTCTCCTCGGCTTTCGCCGTGTCGCTTAACTTGATGTAGTAGCGCGCAAGCGCAAGATAGGATTCAACGCGCTGCGGGTTCAACTCGATTGCGTGGTTGAGTTCGGCCAGAGCCTCCTGCTGGTGGTTCTGTAAGTAGAGCACGTCGGCCATCAATATGTGGCCTTCTATGAAGTTCGGGTTTCTAGCTAAAACCTCTTTCGCCAGTCGCTCTGCTTCGGCCAGATTTGGCGGCTGTCCGAGGATGTAGAAGTTGCCGAGCTTGGCGCGCGCTTCCAGATTGTTCTGGTCCAGATCAATCGTGCGCTTCAGTTCCTCGAACGCTTCCTGGTAGCGCTCCAATCCTTCGTAGGCGCGGGTCAGGCCCCAGTGCGCTGCGGCCAGATGTTCGTCAATCTGTATAGCGTTGCGGAATTCTATGGAGGCTTCCTGATACCTCTTTTGTTTCAGGAAGGCTTCGCCGCGACTGACGTATTCAGCTTTTAATCTTCCGGGATTGTTGCAGGCTGAGAAGGCAAGGACTGTCGCCAGCAACGCGCAGAGAAAGGCGAGCGGTAGCACCCGTCGTGGGCGGTTCTGGAAACTCATCTGGATGGCACTCCTTCTTTCGAAGCCTTACTTACGGGTTTCACCGAGCGGGCAAGGTCTCTCTTCTTTTGAGATTTCAGATTTGAAATCTGAAATCCCCACGAAAACCTCTCGCCCTTTTCAGAGGGTTTGCTTTGCGGCGGGCAAAGCCGCAAAGTCAGCGCCTCAAATTATCAAGCTCAATTCACGGGAAACCTTTCGGCGGCCTCTTGTCTGAGCGCTCCGCTTCGATGGCAATTCGAGGGGGAACGTCAATTTCATGAAAAGGTCAATAACCGCGTGTTTCCTGAAAAATTCCCTAGTTCGGAACGTAGCCGGGCAGATGGGCAGCAGCCTCAGCCGCAAGACCTGTCGCCGCTGAGAGCGCTGCCGCTTCCGTAGTTTTAATACGAACCATCACGCGAACCATCGCGCCGTCCGAGCGCCGTCGCCGCGCGCTGTCAATCACCGTATAAATCTTCCCCCAGTATTCGCTCGCCACGCGACGCCCGCGCCCCTCGTACCAGTAAACAAGCATCTCACGATCATCGCCGTTCTGCACTATGTAACGGTTCGCCTTGAAACTGTGCGTGCCGTCCGAAGGTCTGATTTCGACCAACGCAGGCTCGCGCATCTCCCAACCTGAGCCGGGCAAGCAGTTCAAAGGGCTATGATAGGTCGCGCCGTTGCGCTGCGTCGCGTAGTAGCCTACATAGAACGAGGCCACTGTTCCGTCAGGCGATGTGTAAAAGCGCGACAGATAATCATCGGCGCGCAGCACGCTTTCAGTCTCAGCGTTAAGACGCCCGTCCGGGCCGACCTGCTGCCATGCCCCCAGTTGCGTAGGAAACTCTTGCAAAGCGCGCCGGTCAACATGCGCTTCGCCCGCACGCTGCCAGTAGTTGATGAGAATGCCGCTCAACAACAGTACAGTTAGCAGCAGCCCGAAGCGCCATGAATTTGGAATCGCGCTCGTCATACTTTTCCGAAACTCACTCCACCCCTTTCGCCGGAACGACGCTCACAACCCCGGACGGCGCTTCGCCCCCCTCATCAACTTTCACCCTACGGCTTTCATGCGTCAGTCTATTTTCAACTCTCGATCTTTTCGTCTTCACGATTGCGTGCGCGCCGTCCAACGCACCGCCAATGGCAAGGAGTAGAACGAAAGCGACGATGTAAATGACCCAGCCGGAGAAGCTGTGAAAGAAGCCGTCGGCCACCTGCGTGCCGTAGTAGTGCGCCAGCACGCCCGTGCCGCTAACCCTGAGCGCGTTCGTCACAATTGCAATCGGCACGGCGGCTGCCACAATCAGTATCACACGCCAGAATCCGTAACTCTTAAGCACACCTGCAATGCTTCTCTTCCCGCCGCCTGTCTCACTCGCCTTCGGTCTGGTGAAGTAAGCGAAGATGACCGCCAGGGTCACGAGCGTCATCAGCGAGCGTATGCCGCTACAGGCTTCTACGACCTCCAGTCTCTTAATCTCTCTGGCCCCGCGCGGCATCAGTTCAATGATATTACCAAGCCGCAAGACCGGAATACCGAAGAGCCTCATGGCCCACACAGCGCAGCTCGACGCGAAAAGCTGCAAAGGGAACGCCACCTTGTTGAATATGATAGCAGGGATAGGGATGGCAAGCAGAAGCAGTATGACAGGCACTATGATGAGCTTGACGAATTGCGCGCCAAAGAAATAGATCACTATGCCGCCGAGCATCAGAACGAGCGACAGGCGCTGAACGTAAAGCTCCGCTCCGGCTATGCCCGCCCACAGGGCTAACAGTGAGAGCAGAATGATTGCTCCGCCCCAGACGAACGACGGTCGCTGCTCTGTGACTCGAAGCTTCCTGCGCTCTGACCAGAGGATGAAGCCTATGATGAACGGAATGAGAAGCCCGTGCGAGTAGTTCTCATCAGTCCACCAGTCGCGCCCAAGCTTAGCTAGAGTCGCGGCATAGACGAAGCCCAGAACTGCGGCCACAGCCAGCGGCTTCCATAAATTTCTGGGGAATGGAATCTCCATTCTGTTTTCTAGTCTGAAAAGCTTCCGTTTCGTGCGCGACAGGTAGCGCCCGGCAAAAGCTTATACGAAGGCAGGTCTAAAGGCTACGCGCGAGCCAGAGGGCTGACTCTGATTCAAGCTTATATCAACTCTTGCATGGCTCACAATCAAAAATTTTCACTCCATCACTAAAATATTAGTTGCGCAGACACACAGAGAGGACGCTTGGGGCGTATGGAGTAAAAGACTTGATTTCAAATTTGAGAATTTGAAATTATCCAGTCTTCTCTCCGTGCTCCCCCGCGTCCTTCGTGTGGATAGCGACCGCTTGCTCTTCTTTCCTTCTTAACGAATCTGTATCGTCGAGCTATTACTGCGCTGCTGCCCGATTACAAGGGTTAACTCGACGCTGCCAGCCCCGCGTAGCCCAGGAACCAGAATGATGTTGATCTGGTCAAGTCCCGGCAGCCCTCCCTGTCGCCCGGCATATTCTACAGGCAGCCAGAATACGCGACCATCGCTTGTGCGCGCCTCGACCGAGATTGATTCCGCGAGATTCGGGATCATCCCTGACGTTGTGCGTATGTCGTTAGTCACGTCTGTATTGGCTACGCCGTTGCTAAAGCCTGTGGCGAAGATCATCAGGCGCGTGCGCTTGTCCGTTCCAAGATTTCCCGGCGTCACCACATCAAACGACGGGCCGGAGATGAGGCTGGCCGAGTTCAGCGACAAGCTAGCGCCAGCACCGACAGCGCTCACGCTAAATACAGCCGGAGCCGTCAGCGCCAGATTTATCGTGCCGCGCGAAACGCTTCCATCCTGTCCGGTGACTATCACCTCCGCACCGTTGCTGGATACGCCCGGCGGCACACAGAAATCTATGCGTGACGGCGAGACGTAGAAGATAGTAGCGGCGCGGCCTTCGACCGTTACGCTCACTCCGGACAGTTCATAAGGCCATGCGCCGCTCGCGCCCGGCGATGCGTAAGCTGTCTGCGCGGCAAGAGGACTCTGAGCAGTGTCGCCAAGTATCATGCCCATGCTTGCAGGCGCGACTACTGGCGCAAGGCTCGCGCTAGAGCGCGTATCCGCAGGGCCAATGATGGGCGCAGGGTTTACGGTCAGGCCATCTAACATAGACAACACAGGCGGAGGCGCGACACCGGGCTGCATCAGATTGTTCGCCTGCCCCAGCCTGTAGGCGGCTATGCGCAGGCGATTCTGCACACCCACCGCAGGCCCGCCCGCAGCCGAGAGTGCGGCGGCGGCGCGAGAGAAGCAGAGCGCAGCCATCAGGTCTTTGCCAATAAGAACTGCGGAAGAGAAGTTAGCCGATTCGTTACTGAATGTTGCATAAGCCTGCTCGATGCTGGTAGTCAGAGCGTTAATCTGAACTACAGTTGTTGAAGCAGAGGCCGACAACGCCGTTGCAGATGCATAGGCAGAGGCCACCATCCCTACTGAAGCAGAGACGGGTGTAGGCGTCGGCGTTGGAGTCGGCGTTGGTGTAGGCGTAGGAGTGGGCGTAGCGGTGGGAGTCGGCGTTGGTGTAGGCGTGGCCGTTGGAGTCGGAATAGGAGTTGGCGTGGGTGTTGGTGTTGGTGTCGGGCTGGGCGAGGGACTTTGTTGCGCCCCCAAGCGCCATGCGAGGAATTTCCCGCTTGCCCTGTAGTTCATCGTGTAAGCCTTCGGCTGAGAATACGGAGAATCGGCCATGCCCATCACTCCATCGCTCATACCGAACGAGGCGTCCATTATGTCCTCGCCCCATTGCTTGTACTTTGCGTCCCCTGTTATCGCATACGCATATCCGAATGCATGCGGCACTGTCGAGTTCATGTGGCGCGCTGACGAGACACCTTCTGCACCGTCAGGACCGGCCTTACTTGGAAGCGACGCTCCCTGATCGGTTCCACCATGCTCGAACCATGTGGGATGAACTGTCGTTCCTCCATAATAATAGTACCACTGCGCTCGCCAGTATTTTCCCGGAAGGTCTGACACTGCCTCGCTTCTTCTGAAGGTGATGTTATAGAGATTTTCGCATGAGCGTGTGATTGATTGCTGCACCACGGCTTTAACATTAACGTTCGAGCTTACGCGATGAACAGCCACCATGCCTTCCAACAACAGCCCGACCATGAATGGCTGCATTATACCTTTCAAACTGCCTCCATCATCCGCCTGCTCGTATGGATCGTCCCATCTCCACGACCCATCCGGATATTGAAGACGCGCGTAGTAGTTCACTGCTGCGTTCTCCACATCGGCAAGGTAAGCTGCTCGCAATGCCGCGCCATTTGAAGCCACGCCACCGGCTGTTAGCGGATACGTGTCGGGCATCACACGAGAGAGCCATGCAGCATAGAGAAGCAGGTAACCGGATTCACGCGCTCCGCCGAACAGTTGCGCGGAGTTGAGATGCGCCATCACCCAGCGATCCCACTGGTATCGCTCGTAGGCATTTATCCAGTCCCACATCTCCGGTCTGCCATCCAGAGCGCGCAGCATCAATCCGCCCAGGGCTATAACTCGCGGCTGCGGCCACTGAGATGTGTCTCGCTCGGTTCCCTCTTTACAGAAAGGGGCTTTCCACCACGCATCAGCCACTCGTCTTGCTTGAACCAGGAACTGCTGGTCGCCTGTTCGGTAATATTCCGTGTAGAGACACAATGCCAGATCGTAATAGTTTCGATTGATGAATGCGTCGTGCGCCCATCCTTCATCGGGATCGTTGTAGTCCGTGTCAGCTATAGTGCCGGTCACACCTGAGTAGCCCCAGGGAGCCGTCAGCGTCAGTTGTGAGTCCGACTGAATAGAGGCTACCTGTACAACGCGCATAGTCGTGCCGTCTACATCACGAATACGCAGGCGACCGTTGAAGAGCGGAGCAGGGCCTGACGGGTCAATCTGCGATCTAAATTTTGTTCCGCTGCCGATAACAATGTTCGAGCCTTGTGACGCAGTGACGTTACCCGTGAGCGCCACGTCAGGTATGGAAGGAACCTGCTGTGCGTCAATCAGAGCACGACTGGCCGCAATCGAGTCGAAGCGCGGATAAGGGTTGAGCGTACTGTTGGCCTTTAGCTGCGGCCCGGCTATCAGTTCCACCTGAGCGCTGGGAAAGCTAACAAGGTCAGTGCCGGCGTCCGTGCTTACGGACTGGGCAGTGACTATACGCGCGCCTACGAAAGCCAGCGCGGCGATGAGGCCGATATAAAGGATTGTCGAGAGAGAAAAAGACCTGTGCAGTGTGCGAGCACTGCGACCCCTGAAGATCATCATGTACCTCACTTCGGTAGCCGGACGATCTCGTAAAGCCCCTATGCGGGGAGATTCGAGACTCCTGGCTTTGCGAACCCGCATCGCTACGGGGGTGCCGTTATCGGTGATTGCCGTGCCCGGCGAAGAAGAGCACGCGCTTACGTTAAGAAGATGATAGCCGCAATGGCTTGTGCGTGATGAGAGACAAAGGATGGGCGCGCTTCTGTATTCTCGTCCGACGGACGAGAACGATTAACGCTTTCGGACTATCTATGGTCGGGATAAAGGAGAGAGAAGAAGACTTTTTATCTGATGAAGTTTTATCAGAAGGGCAGAACGGATGACTTCAAACGCACTCGGGCCAGGTCAGGTTGGAAAGCGCGAGCCAGGCAGCGCTCCCATGATGGGTGCGCCAGGAGTTCGAAGTCTTGCTTCTTCCGATTCGCCTTCGGCAACCAGACAGTCTTCCAAGCGCTCATACAGCACAAAACCCTTACGCTCGGAACACTCACGGCTTTGCGTCCCTGTCTCACAACAGGTTTGCCTTTTCGTGTGCTATCGTCATCTGGAAAGATCAGAACCGCATCACTCTATCCGGATGCAGCCGGAGTTTATTTAACAGGATTTAGCATACGTTGTCAAGTTTTATCTCGTTACCATTATTGTAGTTTGATTGTGATTTATAAGAAGCTTCGGGTTAAAAGCAGCAGTTCTGGCGCTGGCAGTATGAGCGATGTAAACAAGCTATCTGGGTTTTGGCTTTGCAAGATCGTTTGCGCGTTTCAGGCGTGCGGCTGTCCATTCCAGACGCAGCTTTGCGGTTGAGTCGGATGCTCCGCCTGCTCTGGCTGCCTGTAGCGCTATGCGCGCACTGCTGAGCGCCGATTGCAACTCTGCCAGCACGCTGTCCGGCGAAACGAACTGCCCTCGCTCCGCCGAAAATGTTCTTATCGCCGCCTCGATCTTGTCCATCAAACTCTTAATCTGAGTTTCATTCAAACCGGACGAAGCCGAAAGTACCAATGCGGAATCGAATACAGATGAGATAAGTTCCGGCGAAGCCAGATTGGAAGATTGTGTAGCTGCTCCCGGATCAGAATTGACTGCCCTGCTGTTAGGGCTTGGGCTTGAGTTTAGCCGCCATGCGAGGAATTTCCCGCTTGCCCTGTAGTTCATCGTGTAAGCCTTCGGCTGAGAATACGGAGAATCGGCTATACCCATCATCCCATCGCTCATCCCGAACGAGGCGTCCATTATATCCTCGCCCCATCGCTTGTATTTCTCATCTCCCGTTATTGCGTATGCATAACCAAATGCCTGCGGCAGCGTTGAGTTCATGTGTCTGGCAAACGAGACACTTTCTGCTCCATCGCTTCCTGCTTTATTGGGAAGCGATGCGCCCTGATCGGTTCCACCATGCTCGAACCATGTGGGGTGAACCGTCGTTCCTCCATAATAATAGTACCACTGCGCTCGCCAGTATTTTCCCGGCAGATCAGAGACCGCTTCACCTCTTCTGTAAGTGATGTTGTAGAGGTTATAGCAGCTACGTATGATTGATTGCTCCACCACACTCTTCACACTCTGATTTGTAGTCACTCTATCAACAGCCACCATGCCTTCCAACAACAGCCCGACCATGAATGGCTGCATTATACCTTTCAAACTGCCTCCATCATCCGCCTGCTCGTATGGATCGTCCCATCTCCACGACCCATCCGGGTACTGCAATCTAGCATAGTAGCTCACAGCAGCCCGCTCCACATCCGAGAGATAACCGGCTCGCAATATTGCGCCGTTTGAAGCTACTCCCCCTGCCGTCAGTGGAAAGCTGTTTGGCAATACACGAGAGAGCCATGCAGCATAGAGAAGCAGATAGCCTGCTTCACGCGCTCCGCCGAATAGTTGTGCAGAGTTGAGATGCGCCATCACCCATGCGTCATACTGGTAGCGGACATAGAAGTTTATCCAGTCCCACATCTCCGGTCTGCCATCCAGAGCGCGCAGCATCAATCCGCCCAGCGAGATTGAGCGAGGTTGAGGCCACTGAGAGGAGCTTCGCTCAGTGCCTTCTTTGCAAAATGGCGCTTTCCACCATGAGTCGGCTATTCTGCGGGCTTCGCGCAAGAATTGCTGATCTCCTGTTCTGTAGTATTCCTGATACAAACAGAGTGCTAAGTCGTAATAGTTCTTGTTGATGAACGCATCGTGCGCCCACCCGTTATCTTGATCGTTGTAGTCCGTGTCAGCCGCAGTATTGCTGATGCTCTCGAACGCCCAGGGCGCGTTGAGAGTCATCTGTGTGTCGGATTGAACGGACAAGACTTGCACGACTCGCATCGTCGTTCCGTCTCGATCGCGTATTCGTAAACGTCCGTTGAAAAGTGGGGCTGGCCCGCGCGGATCAACCTGCGATGTGAATCGCGTACCCGTGCCTGTGACTACGGTTGAGCCGCGCGTGATAGAAATCGCGCCGGAAAGATTCATCGGCGGGATGGACGGAAAATCCTGCGCGTTGCGCATTCCTCTGGTGGCGGCGATTGAGTCGAAACGAGGGAAAGGGTTGAGCCGACTGCCGCTCTTCAACTGCGGCCCGGCTATCAACTCAACCGCAGCGTTCGGGAACACTACCAAATCTCTGATCGAACTGTTCGCAGGCGAGGGCAGATCGCCAAGCGGCCTTTGATTATCGGCAGACACTTGAGCGCCGTCAGAGGCTGTGTTGTTCGACCCTCTTCCTCTGAAGGCTTTATAGTTATGCGCGAAGACGTAGATGACCGAGAGCGCCACAAGCAGCGCGACCGGCAGCAAGATAAATGTCTTCCTATTTTTTCCCAGCGCTAACGGCATAGCCGGCTCATTCATACAAGGGAAGAATAATCACGTTCCAAAATTCGGCACGCTTATTTTACCGCCGCGCAGGCGCGAGCCTACAGCGATGGCGCGGTCATACATCTCTTGCGTGCGCTCAAGCTGAACGGCGCACGAGAATTTCTGTTCGACTATCTGCCTTCCTCGCCGCCCCATCTCTTGCGCACGCTCAGGCTCAAGCAGCAGCGAGACGATGCGCGCAGCCAGTGTCTCATCATCGCCCGACTGAACAAGATAACCGCTCTCGCCATCGGCAATCACCTCGCGCGCGCCTCCAACGTCTGTGGCTACGACCGCGCGTGCGGCGGCCATGTATTCGAGTATGGAATTGGAAAAACCTTCGGCTTTTGAAGTCAGCACGCAAACGTCCGCTACGGCCAGAAGCTCAGGGATGTGGTCGCATCTGCCTATAAAGAAAGCGTCGTTCTCAAGTTTGAGTTCTGCGGCGAGGCCACGCAAAGACTCCATCAGTTCACCTTCACCTGCAAGCACGAACGCTGCATCGGGCACTTTGGCGCGTACCAGTTTCGCCGCGCGCAGAAACATCGGATGATCTTTCACGTCGTGGCGCATGTTGGCTACGATTGCGACGAAGCGTCGTCGCGAGTCGTGCGGCAACGCAAGCTTTTTGAGCGCATGGTCGCGCGCTACATCCACAGGCTTAACGCGCTCTGTGTCCACACCGTTATAAACCACAGTGACTCTTTTCTCAGGCACGCCGCGCTCCACCAGATATTTTTTGACCGCCTCGGAGTTGGCATGAACCAGATGCGCAAGACGAAAAACGAAACGCTCGAACATGTCCTGACGCGGCGTGCGCCAACCGGCGGTCTCGCCTCGAAAGCCCACGCGCCCGTGCAAGCGTGCCAGAGCGCCGCCCGCCAGCCCAAAGACGTTTGTGTAGAAGCCGTCTGTGTGCACCACGTCCGCTTCACGCTCGCGCAAGAATGCCGTGAAGCGTCGTAGCTGCGTTGCCATGTTCCTATCATAAAAACCTGTGAGCGGAAATTCTGGAATTTCTCCCAAACCCAGTCGCTCCGCTTCCGGGAGCAGCACGCCGCTACGGCTCAGGCAAGCCAGATGCGGTTGGTAATATCCAGCATCACGCAGCAAGCGCGCGAGCAGAAGAATCTGTCCCTCAGCGCCTCCCATGTCGAAGCTGTTGAGAAGAAGACAGACGTTTCTTTTGGTTGCCATAAATTACCGGGCAAGAATTGCAGGAAAAAATCTACGCCTTGTGCTGTCCAGTGCTTCCTAACTGGATTGGACGAGAGATGCGCTGCCCAGACTCTTCTTAGCGATAAGATTTTTCTCCGCTTTGGCCGACTCGTAGATGCGCCTGAAACATATGGCGTAGCCCACAAGGTAGTAAATCATAGGATAGTAAGCCACAGAGATAAAGAAGCTGCTCACCATGTAGCCCACAAGGCTCGCCTGCAACCCTATAGCCAGATAGTAGAAGCGGCGCTCTCTCTTCGCGTCGTCGAAAAGCTCCTCCTCAATCCCGCGCAGCCGCTTCAGAGGCGCTACGATGAACATGACGTAAGCGGCCAGCGCAATCATCCCCGTCTCCGCGCTCACCTGCGTGTAAGCGTTATGAGTTACGTGATCGCCCATGGAAACATTCTTGAAGTTGCCCATCCCTATCCCTAACAGAGGATGTCTGAGCGAGACGATTATGGACTGCTTCAGAAGCTGGCTGCGCGCAGCAGCCGAACCCAGAGTGTCCAGACCGGGAATGAAGATGGAGGCCAGACGCATCCAGTAGTTGCCGGGCGCTAATATGGCTAGAAGCAGAAGCGCGAACGCGGCTACGGCGCAGGCTGTGAATCTCTGGCGGCGACCGAATTTCCAGACGAGCGTCATCGTGACCGCCATCAATCCCAGAAACCCGCCGCGTGAAAAAGTGATGATGATGGTGGACAAGCAGAGCAGCACACACGCGCCGTAGATAATTTTCCGAATTCCGCCACGCGCGCCGAGTCCCAGCGCGAACGCTATAGGCATCATGGTCACCAGATAAGATGCCAGATCGTTCGGGTCTTCAAAAAACCCGCGAGCTATGCCGCCCCTGACCCTGTAACCCTCGATTGTCAGATTCCCCTGATGATAATCGCTCAAAGCGATGACGCACAGGATAAAGGCTATGGCGAGCGCAAGGTGCAGCATCTGTCTCAAACGCCGCTCGGTGCGAACGACGTTGACTAAAATTATGAAGATGATTGCGAACTTGCTGAAGTCTTTGAAGCTCTGGAACGAAGCTTCCGGGTCGTAGCCGAGCGGTATGGAGAGCAGGCTCATCAACAACAGCAGCAAGAGCAGGTTTACTTCGCGCGGTCTGGTGGTGAGAGTTCCTTCCAATCCAAGCTGTGCCGGGATGAATATGGCGAGCGTGGCGACCGCTATGATTAAAGGGAACTGTATGTGTATGAGCGCCTCGGAATACTGGTAGGGTCTCAGATACATCACGATGGTGAACAGCACAAGGCCGATGAAGCTGAACACGTGGCCGCGCCTCAGCACCTTCCCTTCACTTCCGGCTGCGGGCGCAGAGTGCGACACAGGCATTTGCGTCGTCTTCTCGCGCGGCGCATTCTCGTCAGCCCATGCGTCAACGCGATGCGGCCATTTCGCATCATCCGCTTCATCGGCGCATGCACGCGGCTTGCGCGTTACAGGCTCGTAATCCAGTTCTCTGTAGCTATTGTCCATCCGGTGTGCTCAAAAGCGGGGAGGTCGTCGCATGCAGGCGCGCCGAAAAGAAGGAGTTTGCCGCGAGCGCGCACCCGAAGTCCCTTTCCTAATTTAGACAGCCTTGCCGACCAGCGTCAAGAGAATACTTTAGCCGGTAGTGTCATAGCTTGAGGATAAAAGCCAATATTCATCGGCCTGATTTTTTCAAACCAGCCCGCTACTCTTTAACTGATAGCATGCCAAAGTGAAGTTAAATGATGAATGAATTGTTGTCCTTCGGCTTGACTTGTTAGTATTATCGAGATGGCAGAAGTCTTGAGTTTATGAATCTGCCGGGACAAAACTTTCCGCGCCTCCTTCGATAATCTCTGAGAGCCTGACGGACTTGAATAATACTTGTACGGCCAACAACTCTGCTATAAGGCTGCTCGCCGTGATGGAAGCGAGCACGGTCACAGGCCCTGCCAAGAATCTAATAGAGTTCTGCCGCTGCGCACGCTCCACAGATGACGAACTGCCTGCTGTCACAGCCTCTGTCGCCACGTTTCATCGCGGGCTGAACGTAATCGAGCAACACGCGCCGACGGAAAGCGCCAGACCAGAGTCAGTCGCACCCAATCGCTTCGTAGCGACGCTACGCGAGGCAGACATCAAGACTTACGTGATTGACGAGCGGTTCAGATTCGACACGCGCGTCATAGAGAGTTTGAGAAAGATCGTAAACGACTGCCCACCCGACATCATTCAAACTCACAACATCAAGTCGCATCTGCTCGTGAAGCTTTCCGGGCTGTGGAAGCGTTACACCTGGGTCGCGTACCATCACGGCTACACCACGACCGACTTGAAGATGCGCGTCTACAATCGCATTGATCGCTTTTCGCTGCCCTACGCAGACCGCGTAATCACCGTCTGCGATTCATTCGCGCGCGATCTCACACGCGCCGGCGTCGCGTTGGAGCGCATCTCAGTTCGTCACAACACTGTCCGCACGGACTGGATGACTGAGCGGCAGGATACGGACGAGCTAAAGGCCAGTGTGGGGATTAAAGAAGGCGAGCGCGTTATTCTGGCCGTCGGTCGCTTCTCGCGCGAGAAGGCCATTGCTGATTTGATCTCTGCTCTAGGTCACCTGCGTGACGCGAATCACGAACTTGTATTCAAGCTCGTGCTCGTCGGCGACGGCCCGGAAAGAGAGACGATTGAAAATCTGGCGCGCACCCTCGGTCTTTCAGATAGAATCGTCTTCATCGGGCAGGTCGCGGACGTGCGCCCGTACTACGCCATTGCCGATGTGTTCGCGCTCCCCTCACATAGCGAAGGCTCGCCCAACGCGCTGCTCGAAGCGATGGCTGCGGGCGTGCCCATCGTGGCGACTTCCGTTGGCGGCGTGCCCGAAATAATCACGCACTGCGAAACAGGGCTTCTGGTCGCGCCGCGCGATAAGCAGGAGATGGCAGAAGCTATCAATCGCATTTTGATGGAAGAGGATTTTGGGAAGAGACTTGCGGCGAAGGCACTTGCGCTGGTGCGCGAACGATTTTCGCCGGAAGCATACAGGCGCTCGCTCGTAGAGATTTACAGCGAGCTTGTTTCAAGCAATGCGCGCAAACTCTCAGGCGCGGCTTGAGCATATAGCGCACAAATCGCGGTGCGCCGGTTGATTATCAGGGAAACTTAAATTGAAAGTCTCCGTCATCATTCCACTCTATAACAAGGCCGGATACGTGCTACGCGCGCTTCGCTCTATATCTGCGCAGACGTTCACGGAGTTCGAGGTGATCGTTGTGGATGATGGCTCTACAGACGATGGCGCGCGTGTGGTTGCAGAGTACGAGGACGCGCGCGTGCGACTCGTTAGCCAGACGAATGCAGGGCCGGGCGCGGCGCGCAATCGTGGCGCGGCGGAAGCGCGCGGCGAATTCCTGGCGTTCCTGGACGCAGACGACGAGTGGTTGCCGGAATATCTTGAGGAGAGCTTGAAACTGCTTGAGGCATACGGCGCTGAAGTGGCCGCCGTCACGTCCGGTTATTTCGAGTACCCTTCGGGCGTCTCAAGAGAACAGATGTGGCGAGAGCGCAAAATCAAAGAAGGCATTTATCGTATCGACGCGGACACAGCGCCGATGCTGGTCGTGAATCTCATGGCCTACATGTCTCCGTGGTCAACCCTGATTCGTGCAGAGGTTTTCAGAAAGCTTGGCGGGTTCTACGACCGCGAGAAATGTCTGTATGCCGAGGACGCTTTTCTCTTCCTGAAAATTCTACTGAACGAACGGGTCGCCATCAACCTCAAGTCTCTCGTCAAATTTCATGTAGAAGCTTCGGGGTTGAGCAAAAATCTTCAGGGCGCGCGCCCCATCGAGCCGTTCCTGATTCACCCGGAAGAGATTGAGGCATTCTGCCCTGCTGAGCTAAAAGATTTACTTGCACGGGTGCTGATGATTCGTGCTATGAAGACGGCGTGCGTTCTGGGCTACTGGGGAGACTGGCGCAAGGCGGCTTCGATTAAAAAGAGGTTCGCCATTGCGGGTGCGTGGCGTCTGCCTTACTACGCGCCCTCGCTCGTCTGCTCGACGCCAGCGGGCGCAGGGATGGGAAAACTCCTGCGCTGGTTAGAATCCAAAAGAGCGAAGTCTCTTCCCGACCAGTCAACCCGTGCGATGAACGTCCCGGAGAATTAGCTACAACCGCAAGCCTCGCTCTATATCTTTTTATAACTGCATGTGGCCGAAGTTCTATTCATCACCGAGGACACAGAGGAAGAACAGCGGATTTGAGATTTCAGATTTCAGATTTGAAATCCTACGTGCTTCCTCTCTGCGTCCTCTGCTCTTCTATGAGTAGTCTCAGCTTCCTCTCTCGTCTTCGGTGATGAGTTATAGCTTGATTACACTTAGCCGCAGATTAATCAGCCATCATTTCTATCGGAAGCTGCTGCTATGGTTGTTGCAGGCCGCCTTTGCGTGACCGGTGGCTCGCGCACAGTCTCCCAGCGCGCGTATCTTTCGCCCCTGAAATATTTGTAGAACGCTATCAGCGATGCCAGGTTCGTGAGGACGAAATACTGCGGGAGCGCAAGCAGCCTGTTTCTTATTCCTGCCTTTTCAAGAATCCAGCCGACAAGCGCCAGCGCGTAGAAGCCGGATTGAGCCAGGGCGACGAGCGCGTAGAATGTGTGGCGCGGCGCTAGAGCGATTGAAGAAAGAAGTGTGGCCGCAAGGAAGAGCGGAACCATGTAGCGCATGACTTTATGCGAAAGCAGTTCGATGGCATAGAACCCGCTCCTCAACGGATTCATCATCGCGCGGTGACGCCACAAATCCGAAAGCGTCTGCGTGATGACGCGCACGCGCATGCGCAACTCCTTGCCAGCATGCCTGTTGGTCTCTTCGGTGCAGACCGCATTGGGTTCGTAAACTGCGCGAAGCCCCTGCTCGACCATCTTGGTGGCGATGATGAAATCGCTGCATGCCTCAGGGTATAGCGGGACGTAGGCAGAGCGGCGCACTGCGTAGAGACACCCGGAAGCGCCTATGAGCGAGCAGACGCGGCTCTCGCGCTCCTTTAGAAAAACTTCATAGCCCCAGTAGGAGCGCGCACCGCGTCCCACGCTCGAACTCGCCGGGTCAACGTAAATCAATCGGCCTGCAACGCAGCCCACAGTCCGGTCTGCGAAATCCGGCAGCATCACGCGCAGCACGTCCGGCTCGTAGAGCGTAGTAGCGTCGGAGAAGAGTATGATCTCGCCGCGCGCCATCTCTACAGCAGCGTTCTGCGCCGCAGTCTTGCCCAACCGCTCAGGCTGGCGATGCAATATAACGCCGCGCGACGCAAACTCTTTTGCTATCTCTTCCGTTCGGTCCGTAGAGCAATCGGATGCGACGATTATCTCCAGAAGTTCTTTCGGATAATCAAGCGCCAGCGTGTTCTCAAGTTTTGCCGCAAGGTCTCTCTCTTCGTTGTAGGCAGTGATGATAACGCTGACCGTCTGCATACATTCGCCGCGACGAACGTGGCGCGGGCGCACCCAACTCATAAGCACAAGCAGCATGGGGTAGACCGCATAGGTATAGAGAAGCGCCGCCACGCCCGACCAGAACACGATTTTTGCCAGCAACTCAATTCCCATAGCCGTTTCCGCCGCAGGCGCGCCCGCAAGCGGATTATACAGTCTATTCGGTCAGCCACGCCCGCCGAAAAGCCGGGCGAGTGTACGAGTTATTAATTCCTGAGAAGCTATTTAAAAATTCAGAGGATTAAAAGCTTCGGTTAGGAACTATATATGTGTAGTCAACGGGGGATTCCTGCAATTCGTGCTCCGGCAAAAGGCAGAATGTTGAATACAAAAGCACTCGGTTGCAGCGCATTGCTTCTACTGCCCGTGAACATTTAACGCCTATCGAGCCTGTCATTCAGCTTCGAGGTTACGCATCAGAGCTTATTAATATCTTTCTTCAAACTCTCTAAACGCCGCTTCCAGTTTCCATTCAAGCTGCGCCTTGCTGTTATGCTCAAGAAACTGTCTGCAACCGGGTGAAATGCTGCTCGGTTGCGCGTTTGCGCACTGTGGAATAGATGTAAATCGTCTCGCGTCGCTCCACAGGCTCTCGCCTGCGATAAAAGCATGTTCCAGGCTCGTGCGAGCCATAGCTTTAAGCTGAGCGTAGTTTAATCCCTGCTCCTCAACTGCCTTCAAATATTCCAGCGTCATCTCGGAGCGCGATACGCCTTCGTCGTCCGTGGCTAAGGCCACAGGCACGCCGTACATCATGTATGCTGCCAGCGGATGCTTCGACCCGCGCACGCCTAAGATAGAATCATTGCTGGTAAGACAAATCTCCACCATCACATTGCGCTCGGCCATCTCGCGCAGCAAAGCTACGGCATCATCTTCCTGCATTACATCTATTCCATGCCCTATACGCTCTGCATGTCCCATCTCTACGGACTGGCGAATATGAAAACTGAGACCGACGGGCGGAACCATCCCCGGAGCCAACTCGCCCGCATGCAGCGTAATATGAACTTTGGGATAGAGACGATGAAGGTAGTCCAGCATTCGCATGTGCAGCGAAAAATCGCGCATGGGAACCAGCCAGTCTTCCGGCATCACCAGATTCAGCCCCACCACGCGCGAATCAACGCTCGCCATCTCGAATCCTGTGAGTATCTGCGCGAACACCTCTTCCGGCGCAATGCCGCGTGAGACCTGGTAGAGATAGCGAATTGTGACCTCGCACCCACGGCCCGCCTGCACGTTTCCGCACCCGAGTATGGCGCGACGTTTCGCCTCCATATCATCTATGACTTTACGCGCCGAAGCGACTACTTCCCTTAAACCGTTAGCCAGCAGCCTTTCCCTCATCTTTCCGAAGTCTTCATCCCAACCGAGCTTACTACCAAGTTGCGAACTCTGCTTGTTGTCAGGAGTCAGCATCAACTCCATGTAGCTCACGCGCTCCGAGGAAGCGCGCGAAGCTACATCCGCCGTCATCTCGCCGAATCGCCCGTCTGTCGCCAGACCGAACTTCGCAAACGTGTCGAAGAAGTGGTCATGACCGCTCTGCCCGGAATATTCCCAGTTACGCATTGACCAGGCGTCTATCATGCGGCGGTATAGAACTACGTCACTCAGAGCCGCTCTCACAGGCGGGCGTCCTCCGCTCGCCTCACTGCACGGCGGAGGCAGGGCAACGAGCGTCTGCCTATCTACACAGAGGCCAGCCTGCGCCGCCCATTCGATATAGGTTTCGGCATAGACAGAACCCGAGAGGTGGTTATGCAGGTCGCCGCCCTTCGGCATCTTTCTCAGAAAGGCGTAGAGCAGCGTGTGCTGGTTTCGGATTGAATCGAAGTACCGCTCTGCCTGCTGTTCTGAGGGAGTGTTCCTTCTGACTTGAGAAAAAGCTGTAGCCCCGACGGACTGCACGGCCAGGGTGATAGACAGGAGTCCTACGATGAAGGTTCTGAGAAGAGTAAACGTTCTAACCCGGCGCATAAAGGATTCCCTGCGATAATCCTTTCATCTCGGTTTTGACTTGAGCTAAAAAATCTCTATAGCATCTCTCTAATGATGCACCACCCGCGTTAAAGTTGAATGACATACGCGGGTGATGTAACAATCCCGGCGCGACGCGAGCAGCGGCTTTGCTCAGTCTAACAGAAGAAAGGTGAATTAATGGAACAGAGAATTATTAACCCGTGGAAATGGCAGGATCAGCTTGGATTCTCGCAGGGCATAGAGATAACGGCAGGACAGCGCGTGCTCTATTGCGCGGGACAGGCATCTACGAATGATGAGGGCGAGCCTGTGCATCAAGCAGACATGCGCGCTCAACTCACTCAAGCATTCGAGAACCTCGAAAAAGTGTTGAGCGATGCCGGATATAGCCTGTCAAACGTAGTCAGGCTCAATTACTACACCACGGACGTTGATGCTTTTTTCGCTAGTTACGAAGTAGCCAAAAGCCGTCTGGCAGAAGCAGTATGCCAGCCCGCCAGCACGCTGCTTGGAGTTCAGCGGCTAGCGTTTCCTGAACTTATGGTGGAGATTGAAGCGACGGCGGTGAAGTAAGCTTACGATGCTTTTTCTAAGAATCTGTAGGAGAAGCTCTGCGAGGAATAACCGTACAGTTTTTCAAACAGCTTTCGAGCTTAGTCATGATCACCGTCTTCGTAATGCACCGCCCTTTTCGGCAAAAAGCTGGATAGTCCCGTGACCCAGCCTTCAAATTCAACTGAAGCCATGTGCGAGCGGTCTAGCAGGCGCGGTAGCTGAAACCTGCCGGTCTCCGAAGTGGCAAAGCCGAAGAAGCAGGTCGTAGCGGAAGCCACTTCAGCCTCTTCCAGCCACGGCAGAAATTCCTTGTGGAAGACGCCGCTAGGGTAACAGAAGTGCGAAGCGCGCGCGTCTGTCATCTGCTCAATAGCGCGCCTGTTGTCTTCAATCTCGCGCAAGAATAGATGGCGTTCGAGCGGCGTGCGATGACGATGCGTGTGAAGCTGTATGTCTACGCCTTCCATTGCAAGCTCGCGCACCTCTTCGGGCTTGAGCAGGTGTAATATTCTTTTTGAAAGTATCGCTTCGTAATCAACGCCGAGCGTGCGCGCGAGCGACGACGCAAGCGCATCCTTCTCTTCGGCAGATAACCCGGCTGACCCAGCGTAATTTTTTATAGCCTTAAGCGCTTCCGCGCGCCCCGCATCGCTCGTCAAATCGAGCGCTCTCTCTTCGCCAATCAAACGCGACACGTCAACGACTTTCCCGCTCCCCTTCCAGATAATGTACGAGCAAATTACGTCGAACACCGGGCGATTATATGAAGCGTAGTAGGTGGTCAGGTAGAGCGTGACCGGAAACCCGTATCGCTTGATGATTGGGTGGGCCAACCTGTAGAAATCGTAGAACCCGTCGTCGAAAGTAATCGCAACGCTCTTTTCAGGCAATTGCCCCTCGCGCAGGCGCTCAAGCGCAGAGCCTAATGGGAGCACGTTGCAGCCCAGACGCTTTAGCAAATCCATTCGCTCGGCGAACAGTTCGGGCGTGATGTATAGTCCGGGATTCCAAAGATGCTCGTCTTCGAGCGCGATTCCGTGATAACCAAGAATCAGCAGGCGATTGCGCCGCCAACGGCTACGCGACACGAGTGCGGAAAAGCCAGATGCTCTTGAAGCCCGCAAGACTGTCTGTTTGATTCCTCGAAGCATGAACCGTTCATATAAAGAGCGGGAGCAAGCTTGCTCCCGCCCTCATAGTTGCTCTTCCACTCCTCACTCTTTTTTTCAATACGATATTATGTGGCGGCGGATTCCTGACTTGCCACAGGGAGGCTCGCGCTTTCCACCGGCGCAAGCAGATTGCTCCGGGTCTGTTTCTTCGCGCCCGTAGGAATCGAGAATCTCTTTTCGACAATGATGAAGAGCAGGGTTGCGCTAATCAGCGTCAGACCAAACGCAGGCGGCAGCCCAAACAAAAAAGCCATGACCCCGGAGTCGGACGAGGGAACGATTTTGTGCGCGACGAGCGCGATACCCTTCAGCGTCAGGCCGTGTATCAAGTAGTAAGAATAGCTCATGTTCCCCAGCCAGCGCAGCGGCGTCCACGAAAATATTTTACCCAGCAGCGCGTTCGATGAAAGACACGTCAGGACTAGAAGCCCGAAACTTCCGAAGAGCACAAGGGTGCGATACATCTCTTTGAACCCGTCTGAGTTTGGCAGAGACGAAAGCGTGCCTTGCTGCCCTGTCAGCACGTAAACCATCAGGAAGGTTAAGGCAAGGGCTGCTATCACAAGATAATCGGTGAGCGGCTTCACCCTCTCACCCAGATTGTAAGAGTGCATCGCCTCGAAGAGCAGTATCCCGGAGATGAACATGATGAGACGTATGCGCTCGTCGCCGCTCGCAAAACAGTGCCATGCGTACACGACCGCCAGAGTTAAGAAGAAGAGCACGCGCAAAGCTGGTGTCCATCGCCTCATCGCCAGAAGAGCCACCAGCGCAGGTATGAACAGATAGAAGAAGAACTCGTAGCTCAAAGACCACGAGACCGTGATGATTGGCTGAACGCTAATCATCCCCGGCAGCAGCAGGACGTTTTGCAGTATGTAATAGCCTGCCGCTCCAGCGCCTGCGGGAATTTTGTTCTCCGATGGAAACAGGAGCGACAGCGCGATGTAAATCGCCAGCACACACAGAAAAACAGGATAGATTCTTAGGATGCGTCGCTTTATGAAAGATGGATAGCTGTTTCGTCTTTTGATTACGAGGCCGTAGATGAGGTAGCCGCTCAGCACGAAGAAGAGATCAACGCCCGTGTGGCCTATGCTCCACAGAAAATCCGAGAGCGCGAAGGTGAACGAGCCTTCGCTCATCCAGGGCTTGAAGAGTGCGTGGTAATGTACGAAGAAGACCAACAACACGGCGAAGCCGCGCACGCCCTCCATTTGCAGGCTGCGCTTTGCGCCCGTGCTATCCAGTTCGTAAATGCCCGCCAGCCGCTCGCGGAACGCGGCCTTAAAACTCATCCCCACTCCTTCCCGGCCAGGCCGGTGAAACCATCCCTGAGAAGGTGTTTGTAATCTATCCGAAAAAGCCTGTAAAGAGAATATTAAGAATACCGTGTGAAATACAGAAAGAAGCCCGCCTGAGCGTGGCCTATGATTTCGGTTTCTTTGATTTCGATGCCTTGATACTGTTGCCGCTTTAGACCGTCACGCTCTCGCTGTCGCTATCGGGCACGAGCACGCGCACGCGCTCGCGCAGTGCCATCTCAAACAGCCGCGCTTCTTCAATCTCACCGAACGAGAGCGAGCGCAGCGCCTGTTCTATGCGGCGGCGATAATCTGAGACCAGCGAGTCTGAAACGCCCAGCGTCGCTGCGACCTCCAACTGCGTGGCGTGAACCGGGCTTAAGTAGCAGTGCCAGAGGACGCCTAGCATGCGATTGTACTGCTTGACCTTGCCGCGCACGGACGAGTGCAAACTTCTCAAAAAGTGGTCAACGAAACCCGCAGCTTCTCGCTCGGATTCGCGGCGGAGCAACCCTTCTTCCGGGTTCTCGCAATCGTCAACAGGCTCGAACTGCATGTGGCGCTCGTCATCGTCGTCGCCACCGCCGCCCAGCGGCACAAGATAGATGTCCATTACGGGCAGCCGCGACATCACAAGACTGCGTAACGTGCGCACGTCAACCGGCGAGTCGCATGCTTCCAGAACGGAGATGATTAAATCTTCAAGATCAGAGTTGCTGATTACAACCTGCGAGTCCCCGGTGCAGCCGACCATGCGCGTGTCGCGCTGGCGCACAGGGATCATGTGAACGCGCTGCTCAAGATCGTGGCTCTCGCGCTTCGGTTTGCTCATGTGCCATTCGGCCAGCCCGTAAACGCGCTCGGCAAGTCGCCTGTGCGGCTCGTCGTTCATGCCGGATGAGTCCAGGCGGCGGAAATTCGCGCTCGACTGAATCAAGGTGGAGATGCGGCGCGCCAGACGATAGGATTCCGGGTGACGCTTGCGCAGCTCAGCCGTCAGCAAATTCGTCAATTCTATCTGCCCTATCTCGCACTCAATCTCTGCATCCGTCATCTCCGTATCGAGATAGTGCTGGAAGCGCTCTTTGCTCAGAAGCTGAACGAAGAGTTCCTGCGTCAAATCCGTGTAGGCGCTCTGCGCACCCTCTTCTACTAGAAGACCCGCGTTGCGCGAAGCGCGCACAAGCGGGTGGTGGCTGACGATGCGGTGCAGTTCCGACCATAGACGGCTCACGTCCGAGTTGCGCAGGCTCTCTACCCAGTGCCCGGCTCTACTCTGACGTTCAGATTGGGCGCGCGACCGTGCCGGTTCGCTTTCGACCGTCTTCGTCGTGGAATCTTTGAAATTGTTTCCGGTGGAGTTCACAGCTTTATGAGTTAATGATTACGCAAGGCTGAAAGAAGCGTCAAATATCGTGTAGCGAAAAGATCGGAACTGCTCTTCGTGCGTGAAGGGAGAAGATTGCGCCGCATGTTGCACGCGCTGACCGTTAATTAAGACCGACCTGCAAACCGTCAAGAGGAATTTTCTCTCCTTCTTACAACAGCGCATCCACAATCACTTGCTCGGCGCGCCCCTGTCTTATCCTGCTTTAGCCATCCACGTTTGTCCTGGAAGTGGTCATGACCGAAGGCCATAGAGCAGAGTCTCTCTCTTGCCGGGAAGTTTCTGGCGGGACGTGGGGAATCCGGCGAGCGCTGACAGTGCGATTCGGCGTCATTGACGCTGGATGGCTAGAATCACCTTTCACCGGGAGACGATTAGTGGTGGCGCTCAGTGGCCTTCAATTGAGCCTTGCTGGATATGTCCGCGCCTGATGACCGCGAATGGGAAGTGGCGCGATCATCCATGAAGGGTTTTTCAAGGAGCGCGGGACTCCCTGACCAACAAAAGCGATGTTAACAGCAAAATGATTTTTGAGCAACATCTTTTTACATCGCCCTCAAAATATTGATACAAAATGGAAATAATCGCTCCGAGCCATCTCAAAGTTATGGAAACTTCTGCTCATTCGCACTTTCATCCCCTTGACCAAAAGAAGCGTCTTTGAAGTTTAATGGTAGGCCCGAGGCTCGCCTCTATATCTTGCTCCTTGTTCCTTACCTTGCTACACCTGGACGCTTTTCAGAATTGAGTTGAGCCTGTGGGTTTGTGGATTTTTCGGCAGTGGCCGAACAGTACGGTGAAACCAATGTACCTTTTAAGCTCAAGCGTCTTCTGCAAACAGACCACTTGCCCCCCCTCTGAACTGCTGACTACCTACTGCACGACAAGCACGGTTATCGAGATTGAAAGCTTGATAGAGGAACATCTAGCCGATTGCGACTTCTGCGGGGCAGAGACGCAACTGCTTACAAAATATCCGCCAACTGAGGAAGATTTCGCAACACCGGAAATTCCAGAAAGCCTGCGCTGCCTCGCTGAAGCTATCTTGTGCCGCCATCTTCCAACTTCAGAATTCTTCCAGAGCATCGCCTTTGAAAAAGCGGGCTTGACGCTTACGGATGCATAAGAGCTTAAAGGGAAAGAGGTAAAAGCATAAAACCTTTCTTCCTTCTCCTTTTACTCTTTCTCTTTATCCCTACTCTTCTTTCCCGCCTCCGTACAACTCTTCAATCAGATCGCCGTACTTCTCATCTATGACGCGCCGTTTGACTTTGAGCGTGGGGGTGAGTTCGCCGCCATCGATTGTGAATTCGTCGGAGACGAGCGCAACACGGCGAACGCGCTCGTAATCTGCAAGGCTTGAAGTGAGCGATGCGACCTCGCGCTGAACTATCTTGACCGCCGCCGGGTTTCGGCTCAGGCTCTTGTGCGAGCGCTCTTGAGTTGCTTCGCCCTGCTCCGCCATAGCGCCTAGCAGGGCTTCCCAGTCGGGAACTATTAGCGCGACAGGTTGCTTGCGACTCGCGCCTAACACAACGACCTGGCTCACAAGCCCGCTCTGCTTTATAAGGCTTTCCACCATCTGCGGCGCGATGTATTTTCCGTTCGAGAGCTTGAATAAATCTTTCTTGCGATCCGTGATATAAAGGTGACCGCGCTCGTCTATGTGCCCCACGTCGCCTGTGTAGAACCAGCCGTCACGGATTACCGCCCTTGTCTCTTCGGGCTTCTTGTAGTAGCCCTGCATCACGTTCGCGCCGCGAATCAGAATCTCTCCATCGTCAACGATCTTCACCTCGATTCCGGGGAAAGGAATGCCGACAGAGCCTATCTTGTTTTCGTCCGGGCGATTCGCCGAGACGATGCAGGTTTCGGTAGCACCGTAGCCCTGAAGAATCGGGATGCCCGCGGCGATGAATGCGTAAGAGAGCGTGGGCGAGAGCGCCGCGCCGCCTGAAACGAAATAGCGCAAGCGACCGCCTACGCCCGCGCGCCACTTGGAGAAGATAAGACGGCTGGCAATCTTCTGCTGCGCGGCGAGCGATGCTGGCACAGGCTCGCCCCTGTCTTTCAGTTCCGCGTAGCGTTGGCCCACTTCGAGCGCCCGCGTGAACATCCAGCGCTTCAAGCCTTGCTCAGAAGTTCCTTTCTTGATGATGCGCTGGTAGACCTTCTCGAAAAGTCTCGGCACTGCTGTCATCACAGTCGGGCGCACTTCGCGCAGGTGGTCGCCCACCTGATCGAAGCTCGCGGCGTAGTAAACAGAGACACCGCACCAGCAGAAGATGTAAAAGGCCGCACGCTCGAAGATGTGTGATAGCGGGAGAACCGAGAGCGCAACGTCGCTCGAAGAGATGGGAAGCGTATTTGAGATTGAAAGCACGTTCGAGATGAAGTTCGCGTGTGAGAGCATTACGCCTTTTGGCTCGCCCGTGGTTCCTGAAGTGTAGATGATGGTCGCAAGGTCTCCGGCGCTTCCCTGCCGCATCAGATTCTCGAAAGCGGATGGGTCGCCTTCGTCAATCTTTCTGCCGCGTGATTCAAGTTCTTCCAGCGTCATCGCGCTCTCAACGCCTTCTGCCGCTTCCGAATCGAAGAAGACAAGCCGTTCCAACTCAGCTATGCCGTCAACGCCTTTACGCGCGTGCTTGAAGACTTTGCTCCCTGAAACGAAGAGCGCGCGAGCGCCCGAATCTTCAAGGATGTAACGCACCTGCTCTACGGCCTGCGTGGTGTAGATGGGAACGTTGACTGCGCCCAAACTTAAGATAGCAAGGTCTGTGATGGACCATTCCGGACGATTTTCTGAGAGCAGTGCCACTCGATCACCGCGCTTGATGCCTATTTCAGCCAGACCGAGCGCGACCGAGCGCACGCGCTTGACGAACTCTTCAGCCGAGAGATGAATCCACTGATTCTTGCTTTTATGATTGAGCGCGTCCGGCTTCGAGTAGCGGAGCGCTGCCGAGATGCAAAGCTGCGGTAGCGTCTGCGCTTCCGGCGCTGCGGCGCTTCTCTCTTCAGCCATCTCGCGCGAGGCTGCGGTAGCGGAAATCACGCGCTCTAGCTTCTCCTTCGTCCGAAAGATTCTATGCGAGCTTGCTTGGGAGAACTGATTTGGCCTCCAAGCTTACAACTCTTATCCGCAAACTGACAACACCTGAGAACGATTAGTAGCAGGCAGGTTTCAATTTAGATAGCGGATAAATATTGATTCAGAATTTCAATCTCTACCACCGCCGAACGATTGAAACAGTGAATATTTTTTGAATGAGGTGTGATCAGGCAGCGAAACAGGCATAGCGTTAGCGGCGCGCAAGGCTCTCCTCACCCACGGATGATGTTGTTGTTTCGCCGGGCGAATCAATTGCGCCCGCAGACCGTTGGCTTCGTCTCCTGCGGCGATGTTGCGAAGGCTGTTCGATACGCCCGTTCATAGTTGCCAGCCCAGCAACTATCAGGAAGAGCAGCGCGTTCGCTGTAGTGTGCAAGGTGAAGTCGAAGAAGCTGTGGACGAGCACGGCGAAGCACCCGGCGAGCGCGCCCGTAGCCACGCCGCGCCGGAACGTGTCGTCGGTTTCGCGCCGCGCGAAGCCTGCGCGGAAGAGCGCTACAAGAAAGAACAGCCCCAGGATGACTCCGACTACGCCTGCGTCCGAGAGCGTTTGCAGGTAATCGTTGTGCGCCTGCTCCACTCGCATCAATCCGTTGCGCGTGTCGTAGCGCGTGTAAACCAGACTGTACGCGCCAAGGCCGACGCCCGTCAGCGGATGATTGCGTATGATGTCCAGTGTCACGCTCCAGAAATGCGCGCGCCCCGTCGTAGGGTCTTCAGAATTTACAGTGCCTAAGAATCTGGTCAGGGCGGATTCGCCGCCGAGCATGATTACGCCAGTGAAAATTACGAGCACGAATCCGAAGGCCAGACCGGCGCGAATCATCGCGGATCGAACGCGCGCCTGTTTCCCTTCCCTCTCTTCCGTGCGATGCCTTGAGTGCTTGCGTCTCCTTATGCCTGCGATGATGACCAGAAATCCGATTTCGGTGACGAGGCTGATGATGCCGCCGCGCGATGCAGTCATCACAAGCGCGACTGCCATCATGAAGACCGCGAACGCATAGAGCAGGCGCTTGTCTTTCTCGATTGATCCAGAAAAGAGCATGCCCAACGGCACTGCCATCGCAAGCTCCATGTAGCCTGCGAAGTGGTGGCGATTGATGAATGGCCCAAAGGCTGTGCTCTGCTGTAGCTCGCGTATCCAGAAGACTTTCGTGGGACTTGTGAACGATTGCGTCATTCCGAAGATGGCAAGCACGAATCCGAAAATAGTTATTGTACGAACGAGTATTCGCAACCGGTGCGGGCTATCGGTGAAGGCAAGCGTCGCCGCGAAATAGATTGTCAGCGCGGCTATCTGCACCAGCGCGAGCCGCGTAGAATAAGGATCGAACGAGATGGTTCTGAGCGAGGCGTTTCCGTTTCCGCTTGATGAGGCTGCGCTTCCAAGCGGCAGAAGTTGTACGAGTCCCACCAGGAAAAGCCCTACGAGCGGCAACTGAAGCGGATTGCGGCTCAGGCGGAGCAGGCGGCTGCGCCATGCGTCCACAGCCCACAGGAGAACGATTGCCGCCGCGCTTATCTCGAACACGGCGAGCGCCCAGTAGTGCACGGTGCCGAAAGCCAGCGTGGTCATCACAATCGCCACGCAGATAATCAGGAAGATAAAGCGGCTCGCCACCGTGCGCGCAAGCTTCACGGGCGCAGGCGTGCTCCGGCTTTCAGGTGGAAGCGCATCTCTTTCTGCTATCGCTTCAGTGGGCGCGTTGGAGATTGAAGTCGTCATACCAGACCATGCCGAATATAGGACAAGCAGCTTCCGCCCCGCACGCAGCGCGACTTGTGCGCACGATGATGGCCTCGCCATGCTGCGGCGTCTTGAAATCTATCTTTACAAGTTGCCAGTCGCTCTTGCCCAGAGGGAGAGGCGCGCTCGCCCCAAGCCCTGCGCCGCTTGCAGCATCCAGCACTTCAACTATAGGCGTCGCAAGACTCTTCAAGTTCTCACCGCGAACGTAAAACTCAAGTTGGTATGCGGTCGAAGGCTCTACGATTATCAACTGATGCACGTTATCGAAGTTTAGCAGCGACGGCGAATTGAAGACTGCGCGAAGGCTGCGCCCGCCAGCGTGCGGCTGACCGGCGTCAATCGCAATCTGAACTCCATGCGCTTCCCCAATCTGCCAGCCGAACGGATTCGCATCACTAGCCTCTATGTCCGACTCGAATCCACCGTTATGAAACTGCTCAGCCCTTTGCGAGCCGTCTTCAGCGTAATCGTTATAGATTGCGAACGCATCAGTGTATCGCTTCGATTGCAGCAGTTTCTTCATCAGGCTCTCACCCGCAACGTGCTGCTCCCTTCTCTCGCCGGGCTTGAGTCCGCCCCAGACATTAATCGCATCGTCTGTGCGCTCGACGCCAAGAAGAAAACCCATCAGCTCGGCGCGCGAATGCGGAGAGTCGCCCACGGCTCGAAGCACGGATTGCGCGTCATGGTCGTAAACATGCCACGCCAGATTGAAAATCTGCGGGCGCAAGGTAGTGTCCTGACTCCCGGCCAGACGCAACTCCGCAAAAGCATCGTCAATGTGCCCCTCTCTTAAAAGCAGGTTGCCCAGATACCAGTGCGGGAACGAATAGTAGGGCGCAAGCTCTACTGCGCGGCGCAACGATTGCTCGCCGCCCGGCTGATCGCCTGCCGATTCCTGCGCTCGCCCCAAGTCCATCCAAAACCGATAATCATTCGGCGAGAGATTCACGGCCTCGCGGTAATGCTCTACGGCCAGCCGCAGTTCTTCCGGCGAAAGAGTTGATTTCTCAAGGCTGGCAACTGTCCAATGCGCGAGCGGATCATCCGGCGCCAGATTAACGGCCTCGCGCGCAATATCAATCCCGCCATCTTCCGCCGCAGGCACATACTCCGCCATAGTATTGCCCACATACCACCTTGTCGCATACCAAGAGCCTGCCAGCGCCAGCGCGACCGGCACAACCAGCGCCATGCGCAAGTAAAACGCACGCACATCTATTATTTTCAACTGGTCTAATTTCATAAGAGAAGTGATGAGTGATGAGTGATGAGTGATAAGAGAAAGCAGGTGATAAGTGATGAGCGATAAGAGAAAAGCTTTCATTCCATCACCCATCATCTATCCCCTATAACCTTCTCATCACTTATCACTTATCACTCATCACTTATCACCTCTATCTCTATTCTCATGCGCTTGAGTGTGACGTGCGCGGATTCGCAGTCCTTCATGATTTCCTGCACGCGCTCGGCTGTGAAGCGCGAGCTTGAGATTACAACTTCGTCAACGTGTTGTTCCGTGCAGATGCGGCTGAGGCTTCCGTTGCCGCCGAATACGCGCAGGCCGTGTATTACCTTGCCGCTCTTTTTGGGATCGTCGTCAACGAAGCCTACGGGCGCGTAACGTAATTCCCTGTTGTTCAGAATCTCCCGCAGCAGAAGCTCCCCTCCATCGCCCGCCCCGTAGATAAGCACGCGACTTCCGCCGCGCCCGTTCCCTACCGGGAGAACTTTGCGAAACAACCGGAAGGCCATGCGACTGGTCGCTATCAGCATCAGGAGCAGCAGTCCGTCCAGTATAAAGACTGTGCGCGAGACTCCCTCGAAGCGGAAAGCGAAGAGGATGGCAAGCACGCTGGCAATAGAGGCCAGCACGTTCGCCTTTGCGAAGACGATGAGATCGTCAATGCTGGTGTAGCGCCATATCCCGCGATAAACGCCCATCACAAGAAACGTAGCCATCTTAACGAAGACCAGCACGGGCAGCGTGCGCAAGAAGATTCTGAGCGTGCCTATCTCCGCCAGCGGGCCAAACCGCACAAAGTACGAACTGTAGTAGGCCAGAATGATGAGAACGACATCCATCATGACCTCGAAGATGCGCCGCTTGTAAGAGAGGTCAATCAGGAATGCGAAGAGCGGTTTTTCATGAAACGCGCGCGCCTCCGCCTCGTCTCCATAAACTTTCACGCCCGCCAGATAGACTCCTATGAGCGCGAGCAAAACCGTGAAGCCCAGTATCAAAGCTATGCTCACATCGAACTTCAATTCGCGCACCAGTAGAGCGAGCAGCCCTGAAAGCCCGGCGAAAGCGTAGAGCATCCAGACCGCGCGCCGCTCCGACATGCCCAGCGCGACCAGACGATGCGAAGTGTGATCGCGGCCTCCCCGCGAAGCAGCGCGTCCCGAAAGCTTTCGTATGACCGTGACGAACGTAGTGTCGAAGATAGGAATGAACAGAATCAATATGGGCACGGCCAGCACAGGCAGAAACGAGCGAGAGCGTCCGCCCGATGCGTGCTCAAGCGCCGCGCTCGCCAGGAAGAATCCTATGAACATAGAGCCGCAATCGCCCATGAAAACGGAGGCCGGGTTCGAGTTGTAAACCAGAAACCCTATGAGCGAAGCAGCGAAGACCGCAAGGGTGAGCGCCTCTACGGGCTGACCGCTCACGACGAAGCTGACGGCAAGAAAAGCGGAGGCTATTGCGGCTATTCCGGAGGCCAGCCCATCCATGTTGTCCAGCAGGTTGACGGCGTTCGTTATTCCTATCAACCAGAAGATAGTCACGGCCATGTTGAGCGTTGCAAACCGCGTCCAGGGCAGCGTCAGCCCGTAGTAGATGATGAAGGCCGAACCCATTATCTGGCCTATCAATTTCTGATAAGGCTTGGCGTGGAAGAGATCGTCTGCCAGACCTACGAAGAAGAGGAACGTGCTGGCGCCCACGACGTACCATCCGTAGGTTGTGCGCGGGATAAGCAGAGCGTATGTCAACACGGTCGAGAGCCAGATTGCGACCCCGCCCAGCATCGCCGTAGGCTTCTTGTGCCAGCGATCTATTTTAGGCTTCGCAACCATGCCCCAGCGCCGCGCCAACGCACGCACTACGGGAGTGAAAACGAGCGCGAGCGCAAACGACATGGCTACAGGAATGATTTGGACGGGGCTGAATAGCATAGCCGTGTGCGGAGACCTTGAAACGATAATATTTCTGCGAAATTAAACCCTAATCGAATAATAGATACAAATCAAGAAGCTAATATCGAATTGCAGAATAAAATAGGGTCAAGAGATTATCCACTAAACCACACGAAACGACACTAAACATAGCGGTTGACTTAGCGAGGTTTCGTCTCTCTTCGTGGACAGCTTTTGCTGAACCTTATTTTGTTCTGCCTTCCGGTATAAGAGCATAGCAGAAACAGTAGTTTGAATCCCTGCAAACTCTCCTCGAAGCGAAATTCTGATTCAAGCCGATGAAATGGCGCACCCCGGTTAAGCCGGACTTCGACGGCTCAACCCTTCTGCCTGTGTAATGTAAATTTAGAGTTCCTGAAGCTGTGAGAATTAAATCTCTAACGCGGATATTCGTTAACAGGCAGCCTGATCTCAACTACTAAACCGTCATCGGGCGCATTGGCCGCTTTGATTGTTCCACCGTGCAGGCGCACGGCTCGCGCAGTGATAGAGAGGCCGAGTCCTGTGCCTCCCGTCTGGCGGTCGCGCGCGTCTTCGACCCTGTAAAACGGCCTGAAAATTTCTTCAAGCGCCTCTTCCGGCACGCCCGCCCCGTGGTCGCGCACGCTGATGACAACCTGCTTCTTACCACCCGTCTTCTCACACCGGAGCGCAATCTCGACCTCTGTCCCCTGCGCAGTGTGACGCACAGCGTTGCGCACGACGTTTTCGATTCCGCTTCTTATGAGGTCGAACACGCCTGTCACATTGCAAGCTTCACACTTGATGACGCGCACGCTGCGATCACGGTTGCGCGCTTCAAAGTCTGCGTCGCCCGCGACCTCCTGCACGAGAGCGCACATGTCAATCTCTGTTCTATTTAATCCGTCCGTTCCGCTCTCGACGCGAGAGAGCGTGAGCAGTTGACCGATCATCTCGTTGATGCGCTCGGCCTCGCGCTCTATACGGTCTAGCGCGCTGCTCGCTTCAGCGCCAGCGCGACGGCGCGCAAGCCCCAGCGCAACTCCCTGTCGAGCAAGCGGCGAGCGTAGCTCGTGTGAAATGTCGCCAAGCAATCGTCGCTGCGCCTCTACAAGAGATTCTATGTGGCTTGCCATCAGATTGAATTCGCGCCCCAGATAGCCAATCTCGTCGCGCCGCCTGAGCAGGCTCTGATCCACACGCGCCTTGAGATTGCCGCTGGCAATCTCATGTGTTGTATTGCGCAGCTTAACAATGGGTCTAACAAGATACCTTGCCAGCCAGTAGCAAAATAGTCCGCCGACCAACAGCACCGGGAGCAGGTGTTGGCCCAGCAGGCGCAGACCGAACAGGAACGATCCGGGTTCTCCCAACCTCGGCGGCGGTCTCGGAAACTCAGGTCTTGGCAGTTCTCCCGCCAGCGTGTAAAGCGCGCCGCGTTGGCTTCGTATCAACTGAGCAGCAAGCGGCTGATGCTGTGGAGGGTATTCAAATACGAACGGCACGTTTTCGGTGGCGCGCTTTGCCAACGCTGTTGCGCCGGTGGGAACAGTTCGACCCGAAACGTCCTCCCCGCGTTCATCCAAAAGCACAGCCTTGATGCGCGACGCTCGCTCAACACGCTCAAGGTATGAAGCCAGCGCTGCCTGTCCGTCTCTCTCAAATATCTCCACGGCTGTCTCGGCGTAAACACCGAACATTGGAGCCATAGGGTTTTGGCGCGGAGGCTGAGAGCGCCGCTCAAGGACTATCCCCATCACGAACGAGGCCACCAGCACCACTACCATCGCTACCCAGAACCACAGAAAAATTTTCAGAAAGAGACTTCGCATAAGTGATAAGTGATGAGTGATAAGTGATAAGTGACAAGAGAGCGAATAATAAATGGTGAATAGTGGATGGAAAGAAAGCTTTCCTCTATTAACGATTTACGATTCACGTCTTATCACTTATCACCCATCACTTATCACTGCATAAATGTACCCGACGCCGCGCACGGTCTTGATGCGCTCGACGCCTTGAACCTGATGCCCCAGTTTCCTGCGCAGGTTGCTGACGTGCGTGTCTATGCTGCGGTCGAATGGCGAGAGTTCTCTATGAAGCACCTCTTTGACCAGTTCTTCTCGCGTCAGGATGCGACCCGGGGCGCTCAGCAGTTTTTCGAGCAGAGAATATTCCACAACCGTTAGCTCTACCTGTTCGCCAGCGCGACGAACGGTGTGCGTGCGGTTGTCCATTTCGATGTCGCCGACGATTAAAGGCTGACGCGCACGCTCTTCGCCCGGCTCTTCGGGGCGAGCGCGACGAAGAACGGCGCTGATGCGCGCGACCAGTTCCAGAGGGTTGAAGGGTTTCGGCAAATAGTCGTCAGCGCCTATCTGAAGCCCGACTATTCGATTCACGTCGTCGCCGCGCGCCGTCAGCATCACGACGGGCAGGCCGGAACGCGAGCGAATGCGGCGCAAGACCTCGAAGCCGTTGATGCCGGGCAGCATGAAATCCAGCACGCAGAGCGAATGCTCGCCCGAAAGCGCACGCTCTACGCCAGCCTCGCCATTGTGCACAGCTTCGACTTTGTACCCTTCAGGCTCAAGATACTCCGCGACCAGCTCGCAAAGCTCAACGTCATCGTCTATTACAAGTATCTGCTGCATCATCAATCTCGTTATCCGTACAGAGCGAGTAACTCTCTGAAAGATCGAACAAAACATTCTATCAAACCCGCGCTCTTTCTTCCGTCAAGTAAGTGTCAAGAAAAGCGTCTGACGCTTGACAGAAACTTTGCATTTCATTGACCGACTCTTTACGTCGCGGAAGCCTCTATATCCGTCAAAATAGTGAGCCGCGACAGAAAAAGCTTGAGAACGCGGCAACTCATTGATTTGAAGGCGACTCTTTATCAATTCCGGTCGAGCATATCAGGGTCGGGGTCGCCTTCCGCTTTGTGGAGCGGTGTTCAGGTCTATTCAACTTTGATTGGCGAGAAAGAGGAGATAGAAAGATGAGATTAAATTGGAAGAAGGCGGGCGTAGCGGCGGCCATTGCCGGGGCGCTCCTGTTGGCGATGGCGATAGTCGCATTTTCGCAAGGGCATCAGGGGCCACCGCCGGGCGGCGGACCCGGCGGCTTTCACGGTGGGCCGGGAGGAGGCCCGCATGACATGCTCGGACATCTATCGCGCGAGCTTAATCTGACGGACGATCAGAAGGCTCAGGTTAAGAAGCTCGTGGACAGTTTTGAAGAGAGCACAAAGGCGCTGCACGAACAGTTGCGCGCACTGCACGAGAGCGAGCCTGACCCTATGAGCGGCGCGGCATTCGACGAGGCCGCAGTTCGCAAGGCGGCTCAGGAGCGCGCCCAGATACAGGTCGAGATGGAAGTAGCGCACGCGCGCCTTGCATCGCAGATTTACAGCGTGCTGACGGCAGAGCAGAAGGCAAAGCTCGCAGAGATGCACCAGCAGATGGAGCAGAGGCGTCAGCAGTGGGAATCGCAACACCCGCGCCCTGCGAACGATCAACCCTAGTCTTTGACTGAAACCACCACCCTTCGCCGGATAAAGGTTTGATTATTCAAAGGCATCTCCCCAGAGAGAGATGACAAAGCAAGGCAGGCCGAGCGACATTTCATAAAACCCTCTTCTCTCGCGTGTGAATGATGCGAGAGGGGAACATCATAACGGGTCGCCCGGCCCGCCTTGGTCATCTGATTCAAGGTCGGACAACACGTCTGGAGAGGCTTAGCCGGAGAGATGAAAACCGCGCCGGGAAAGTGAGGGGTGACAAATGGCCGAATGGATAAGCTGGATAATGTTTGGGCTTCAGATGTTGCCGTTCGTCTGGCACGCTTTAAGGCCCAGAGACCACGAGGCGCTTACTGTCAAAGGGTAGCGCAAAGTCAGTAGCCCGTGCGCTCTACAAGTTTACCGGAAACAGTCTCATAAATAGTCTGCTCGTACATGAAAGCCGCCTACATCATGGCTCAGCAAAAGTACCGGAGGATTTATGAGATGAGTTCCGGTGATGTCAGTTGTTCGGCTCAAACGGTACTCATATCGGTAGCTCCTCATTCGGTTGAAGAGCTGCCGATATTCTTATTACCGCTTAACAAAACTTTACATTTCATTGACCCAATCTTTACGTCGCTGTAGAGCAGCAGGTCGTTAAAACGTCATCGAAGAGGTCACATGGGCGTGATTCTCTCGCGGCGGACGAAAACTACAATCGGGTAGCACGGGGGTTTTGAAATAGGGGGGCGAAGATTTCTATGTCAATCAAACCGGCGGTTCTGGTTGCCGAAGACGAAGCGTTTATTAGAAAGATGATTGCGTCGGAGCTTAGCGAAGACTACGACGTGCTGGTCGCCAGAGACGGCATTGATGCCGTATGCACATACGAGCGCAATATGGAGCGCGTCGCGGCGGTCGTCACCGATTTGGAGATGCCGCGTCTGGGAGGCTGTATGGTCGTCGAGTGGATTCATCACATACGCCCACGGCTTCCCATAATAGTGATGAGCGGAAGTATCACGAATACGGAACTCGAAGAACTTCTACAAACCAGAGATGTAGTCTTTCTGGCGAAGCCTTTCGATATGCCGCAACTCAAAGCCCTGCTCGGCAGCGTTCTGGAGAAAGAACCCAGACGAGCCGCCTAAAGACTCCAGCGGAGATTCACCTGAATGAATAACTCAACAACTCTTCGTGAGCCTCTTCTCGCATGGCCGGGCGCTGGTGTCAGGCCAGCACCGACCGAAGCATCGCAATTCGACTACAGGCTCGCGCGCAGGATTGCTGGCGGCGACATGCAGGCGTTTGAAGAGTTTTACGAACGCCACCGTCGCCGCGTTTACACCCTCTGCTTACGCATGACGGGCAACGTCGCGGAAGCCGAAGACCTCGCGCAAGAGGTCTTCATACACATCTATCACAAGATCGGCAGCTTTCGCGGCGAATCCAGCATGACGACATGGCTGCATCGCGTGACCGTCAATAAAGTGCTGATGCATTTTAGAAAGAGCAGCGTCAAGCGCGAGAAGATTACGGAAGACGGAGAGTCGCCCGAACCCATCATTACCGGCGAAGAATTTCCTCGCCAGGCGTTGACGGTGGATCGCATAACGTTAGACAGGGCAATAGCGCAACTGCCTACGGGTTACAGGACGGTCTTCATACTGCACGATGTTGAAGGTTACGAGCACTCGGAGATAGCGCGGATGCGCGGAATCTCTGTCGGCACTTCCAAGTCGCAGCTACATAAGGCAAGGATGAGATTGCGACAACTGCTGAAGCGAGATTACAAACTGCGAGATTCGGTAAGAGAAGAATCTTACCGAAAGGCAGGCTAGCATGGGCATATGCTATCTCTGTCCGAGCGTCCGCGTGGGTCGGAAGAAGTTGAGGGAGCAGCTTAACTTTACGACCCTCGCGGACGACGATGAAGGGATGAGGGATGAAAAAGCAGTGATGAATGCAGAGTGCAGAGTGATGAATTAAATGCTTTCCAGTTCATCACTCCGCATTCTGCACTCTGCACTTTCTTCCTCATCCCTCATCCCTTTCATGGTCTTCCGCTGTAGTAGTTGATGACGGTTTGCAGGATGCCGTCGAGCGACATGCGTGGGCGAAAGCCTACGAGGTCGCCTATCTTCGTGATGTCCGGCACGCGGCGCGGCATGTCTTCAAAGCCCTCTTCGTAAGCTTCGTCGTAAGGAACAAAGACAATCTCGCTCGAAGAGTTTGCCATCTCTTTGACGAGTTGTGCCAATTCCAGAATCGTGACCTCCTGGTTCGATCCTATGTTGAAGACCTTTCCAACAGCTTCACTGTTATCCATCAGATTCACCAGCGCGCCCACCACGTCGCCAACGTAGCCGAAGCAGCGCGACTGCTTGCCGTCGCCATAGACGGTGATGGGACGGCCAGAGAGAGCCTGCTTGACGAATGTGGGAATGACCATGCCGTATTGACCGGTCTGTCTTGGCCCAACAGTATTGAAGAGGCGCACGATGATTGTCGGCAGCTTCTTCTCGCGCCAGTAGGCCAGCGCCAGAAATTCGTCAATCGCTTTCGAGCACGCATAAGACCAGCGCCCCTTGACGGTCGCGCCCATCACGAGGTTGCCGTCTTCGCGGAAAGGAACTTCAGTGCTCAGCCCGTAAACTTCAGAAGTCGAAGCTATCAGAACTTTCTTCTTCTTCTTGTTCGCAAGATTGAGAACGACTTCGGTGCCGTGAACGTTTGTCTCAATCGTGCGCACCGGGCTTTCTACGATGAGCTTGACGCCGACCGCAGCGGCCAGATGAAATATCACGTCGCACTGGTCAACCAGTTCGGCCAGGACTTGATGATTGCCCACGCTCTCTATGGTGTAATGAAAGCGCGAGTTGCTCTTCAGATGTTGTATGTTCTCTATGCTGCCCGTCGAGAGGTCGTCAATGACGAAAACCTCGTCGCCGCGCTCTATGTAAGCGTCCGAAAGGTGCGACCCTATGAACCCTGCGCCGCCAGTAATCAATACCCTCAAACTTTCAAGCTCCCTTCGATAACAAATCTAAAGTCTGGAGTCTGGAGTCTGGAGTCTGGAGTCCGTGTGATTGCGGAATGCGGATTTCGGACTGCGTACCGCACCGCTTTCCACTTGAGACTCTGGACTTGAAAGCTCTGACTCCAGACTCCAGACTCCAGACTCCAGACCTGCCAACTCTCTATAGAGTTTTGTGATGTCCGCCAGCAGACGTTTCTTTGAATAGCTTTCGGCGACGAAGCGCGCCCCGCGTGCGCCCAGTTCCCGTCTTAACGCGGGGTCGCCCACCAGACGCCTAAGCCCGTGACAGAAAGCTTCCGCGTCGCCCGAAGGAACGCGCACGCCGCGCTCGCACAGTTCGTAAAGGTCTTGCGTCGATTCTTCTGAAAGTTTACCACCCAGAAGATCAATCACTCCGCCGACCGAAGTTGCCACGCAGGCGCGCTCGTTTGCCATCGCTTCGATTAAGGTAAGCGGCGTGCCTTCGTTCAGCGAAGTGAGCGCCACGATGTCCAGCGCCGGGTAGAAATTTTGCGCGTCGTTGCGAGTTCCCAGAAACTCTACATCATCATAAATCCCAAGCTCGCGCGCGCTCCGTTCCAATTGTTCGCGCAGGTGGCCGTTGCCTACTATGACGAAGCGAACGCGCGTCCCGCCCTTCTCCTTAGTTCCGAAGAACTGCTTGTAAAGCGCTGCGGCGCGAAGGAACAGGTCGTGATTCTTCACTTCGGTCAGACGCCCGACTATTCCTATAAGAATTTCATCCTGTCCTGCGCCCAATTCGTCGCGCATGTGGTTTCGCCGCCCGGCCCAATCAGCATAAACGTCAACATCCATTCCCAACGGTATCAGAGCAAACTGTCCGCTTTCCCCAACACCGAACTCTTGGTGAATCTCGCGTCGCTGCTGCGGGCTGATTACTATGATTTTGTCTGTGGCTGTGCGAGCGAGAAATTTTTCTATAACGAGGAAGATGCGCGTTTTCAATCGTCCATAATAGCTGTGAAAGATGTGGCCGTGATAAGTGTGAACGAACCTGCACCTCCTGCGCGGACGCCCCCAGAGAGCGGAAAGCGTCAGCCACCTGTAGAGCAAGCCAGCGATTCTTCCAACCGTCCCCGCTTTCGCCGTGTGCGTGTGAACTATATCGGGGCGCTCGCGCACGAACAGGCGATAGAGTTTCCAGATTGTCACCACATCTTTCGGAGAAATCTCGCGGCTCATCTCAGGGATGATGTGCGGCTCGATGCCCTGCTCTGTGGCGAAATAGCCCATGTCGTCTTCGCCCGGCGGGACTACTCCTGCTACCAACAATGACTGGAACTCGTCGCGCGGCAGTCCCGCGCTCAACCATACGACATGGCGCGCAGGGCCACCAACGTTGAGGCGCGCGATGATGCGAACAACTTTCATAAGTCTGGAGTCTGGAGTCTGGGGTCTGGAGTCAAAAGCCAACGCTGTTTTCGACGAGTTGACTCCGAGACTCATGACTCCAGACTCCAGACTCTTTAATCATCCATTTTGAAGATCGTATCCGGGTCGTCCTCGTGCCTTATTTCATCAATCTCTTCGCGCTTGCTCTGGCCCATGTAGAGGCGGTTGGGGAAGTTGATGACCACGCCGGGCACTTGTCCGACATTGCGGTAAGCATGCACTACGCCTTTGGGGACGAGCACAGATTTCGGATTATCCTCGCCGACCGATAGAGTCATCACGTTGTAGTAGGTCTCCGAGTCTTCGCGGTTGTCCCACAGGCGCAGCTTGAAGCAGGATGGGCCGATGAAGCAGAAGAAGTCTGCCTGGTCAACATGCTCGTGCGGGCCGCGCTGCACACCCGGCTCCGTAGTAGAGATGTAGCTCATCGTGGGATAAAACTCTTCTTCAAGCTCGTCGTGACGGAATAGCTCTGCCAGCCAGCCGCGCTCGTCCACGAACTTTCTCAGGTCGCGCACCACCACGCCGCTTATCGCACCTTGCTTGAACGCCCTATACGGCGACGCTGGCTTCGGCTGCATCTCTCATCTCCATTTTATTCGCTCCAGACTGCGCCACCAGATTCGAGGCGCGCAGAAGGCTCTCGAAAGTTCCCGCGTCAGTCCACCAGCCATCAAGCTCATCCCACGTCATCTCGCCGCGCTCTATGTAGGCGTTGTTAACATCCGTTATCTCAAGCTCGCCGCGCCCCGAAGGTACGAGCGTGCGTATGATGTCGAACACGTCGGAATCGTAAAAATATATTCCTATGACCGCGTACTCGGATTTCGGCTGTGCAGGTTTCTCCTCTATGCGCAGGACGTGTTTGCCGTCGAGTTCGGGGACGCCGAATCGCTGCGGGTCTGAAACTTTCTTCAACAGAATCTTTGCGCCGCCTCCCTGATGACGATAGGCGCGCGCCGCCGCGCGTATGTTTCCTTCTATGATGTTGTCGCCCAGCACCACGCACACAGGCTCCCCGGCAGCGAAGTGTTCGACCAGTCTGAGAGCGTCTGCGATTCCGCCCTCGCCTTCCTGATAAGTGTAATTGAGATGCTTGAGGCCGAACGCCTTGCCGTTTCCAAGCAGTTTCAGAAAGTCGCCAGCCGCGTTGCCCCCCGTAACGATCATTATGTCGTTAATGCCTGCATTCACCAGTGTCTGAATCGGGTAGTAGATCATCGGCTGATTGTAAACCGGCAACAAGTGCTTGTTAGTCACAGCCGTCAGCGGACGCAACCGCGTTCCCAACCCTCCGGCCAATACGACACCTTTCACAAGAAACCTCCAAAGGAGGTGATGAGTGATGAGTGATAAGTGATAAGAGAAAAGCTTCTGCTCTTTCTTATCACTTATCACTCATCACTTATCACTTAATCAATAAATCTCTGAAACCACAATTCAAGCATGAGCAGAGTCCAGAGTTGGTGCGAGAAGTCGCGCTCGCGGCGCGTGTGCAGCTCTACGAGTCTACGAACGGCTTCGGGTTTGAACAGGCCGCGCTTGAGCGCCCTGTCGCTTAAAATCGTCTCGCGCAGAAAGCCTTGCATCTCTCCGCGAAACCAGTGTCCTATAGGAACGCCGAATCCCATCTTGCGCCGGTCAAGGTTTTCGGATGGAAGAAGTCGCTTCAGAACTCGTTTGAGCAGGTACTTCGTGGTCAACCCGCGCAGCTTCAAATTCTCAGGGAGGCTGGCGGCGAACTCTATCACATGATGATCTAAAAATGGCGAGCGCGCTTCGAGGCTGACGGCCATGCTCGCTATATCAACTTTGACGAGCAGGTCGTTTGGCAAGTAGGTCATCGTATCGGCAAGAAGCGTCGCGTCAAGAAGCCCGGAGCCGTTCGCATTTGCGAACCAGGGTTCAAGCCATCGAGCCGCGTTCCACTGTGCGGTCTCGTGCGAAAAATCGTCCGAGTAAAGCTCCTGCTTGTCCGGCGTGTCGAAGACGCTCACCCAGCGCAGGTATCGCTCGACTTTAGGGAGCGACGCGCCGTGCATGAATCTTTTCGCGCGTGTGAAAAGGTTTCGCCTGCCGCCGCCGGAAGGCAGCATCTGGAAAGCGCGCTCGATGAAATGCTTGCGAAGCGTCGCGGGCAGACGATGATAAGTTTCAGCGAACTGCATGACGGCGTAGCGCTCGTAACCTGCAAAGCACTCGTCGCCGCCGTCGCCGTTCAATGCGACGGTGACGTGACGGCGCGTCTCTCTTGAAACGTAGTAGGTTGGAATGGCGGAAGAGTCCGCGTAAGGCTCGCCGTAGTGTTCTACGAGCGTGGGCAGAACTTCCATGGCATCCGGGCGAACTATGAACTCGTGGTGCTCCGCGCCCACATGCTCGGCCACGCGGCGCGCGTGATGAAGTTCTGAGAAATCCTGCTCCTCGAAACCTATTGAGAAAGTTTTGACGGGCGTTGACGAACTTTCGCTCATCAGGGCAACGACCGCGCTCGAATCCACGCCGCCGGAAAGAAAAGCGCCGAGCGGGACTTCCGACATCAGGCGCACTCGCACGGCATCGCGCAGGATTCCGATGGCGCGCTCGCCCGCCTCCTCTTCGCTCACCTTCAGCTTTTTGGAGAAGTCGGGCTGCCAGTAGCGCTCAATTTTAATCTCGCCGTTTCGCAGCAAGCGCAAACTGTGTCCCGGCTCTAACTTCTTTATAGCCCTGTAGGCTGTGAGCGGCGCTGGCACGCACATGAACGAGAGATAAGCGTGCAGAGCCTGCGCGTCTACGTCGCGGCTCACTTCAGGGTGAAGCAGAAGCGCGCTGAACTCCGAGCCGAAGATGAATTGATTGCCCACTTGCGCGTAAAGCAGAGGCTTTTTGCCAACGCGGTCGCGCGCTAAAAACAGTTCATTCTTCCGCTCATCCCGGATGGCAAAGGCGAACATGCCGCGCAGGTGTTTAGGACAATCCGAGCCGTAAGCTTCGTATGCGTGAACAATCGCTTCGGTGTCGCTGTTGGTATAAAACTCGTGCCCCAAGCTTTCCAGCTTCTCACGAAGCTCTATGTAGTTGTAGATTTCGCCGTTGAAGACGATCCAGACGGTTTGGTCTTCGTTGTGAATCGGCTGCTGCCCGCCCGCAAGATCAATGATTGCGAGGCGGCGCATCCCCAGGCCGGTAGCGCCGTTAAAATAGAAACCATCTTCGTCCGGGCCACGATGGCGTATGGCTTCGCACATGCGACCCACAAGGTCGCGGTCAACCGCTGCGCCGTCGCTGCTAACTATTCCAACAATTCCACACATATCAGATAGAAAAGGCGCGGCCCCTTTGCGCTACCATCACGCGCACACTCCGTCCGGCCTTGAGTCTCAACTTTCTTCGCTCTCTTTACCAATCGCGCCCGCCCACGCATAAGACCTCTGCTTCTTGCGTGATTCCAGCGCGGCCAGTTGTCTCTCGGCGAAAGCCTCACGCTCGGCTCTCTCCTGCTGCTTCCTCTCCTCGTGCTTCTCTTTTAGCAGAATGAAGCCTACGGCGACGAAGATGAAGTAAAAAACCAGAAGCTGCGCGCGCTGGCGATAGGCCGTTCCCACGTTTCCCTGAAACACAGAGTAAGCCAGCGTCAGCATGCTGGTGAAGATCAGAATCGGTGACGACTGTCGCAGGCGGTATCTTATAGTGAACCAGAGTCCCAGCACGAGCAACGGAAAAGATGCCCACCAGACGATCATCTCCGGCAGCGTGATACTCTGCCTAAGATTCGCAAGCTGCCACGGGAACGGGGCGAAAAGCAGGTAGAGCAGCCCAATGGGAATCACAGACAACGCGCCGGATGTAGTTGAAACATCAACGTCGCGGCCAAACCCGGATTGTCCCGTCTGCGCCAGGTCCAATCTTGATCGCTGCACGGCTTCCAGATTGCCATAAGTCTGAAACTGGCCGCTCGCCATGCGCGTCACTCCCAGATAGGTCAGAGCCAGCCCCATGCAAAGGATTATGACGAACTGCCGCACAAAACCCGTCGCTGTAAAGGGGCGCATTCCAATGATGAAAGCGCCGCCTATGGCAGCGGCCATCATGTAGAAGACGTAGAACCGCAGGCTAAGCAGAGCGAACAGAGCCAGGACAAGTATGACCAGATATTTAACGCTCATCTTCTCTCCGAGCTTTAACGTAACAAGTATAGAGAGACCCAGCAGGAAGACTATCGGCCCATCTTTTAACCCTTGCGACGACCACAGAACAAGCGAAGGGTAGAAAGCTGCGAAGAACGCGGAGATGTGTGCCACCCTGCGGTTTCCGAAGATTTGCAGGGCGCATAGCGAGATTACAGGTGCAGTTGCCGCGCCTATCACCGAATTGAAGAACTGCACGGCCAGCATGTTCCTGCCGGTCACCCTGTAGATGGCCGCAACCATGTAGAGCATGCCCCAGCCGCTGCCGTTCTCGCCCCTGTACATGTGTGTCAGGTTCAGGTAGTACTGATCGCCCTGCCATCCTTTAAGCAGAGCGTAACCGAACAGGTCGTAGGTGTTGGCATCGCCGCCGAAGAACTCCTGCAACTTGAAGGCGTAAATCATCAGCCCGATTAAAACCCTAACCAGCAGTCCGCCCAGAAATATCAGCAGGAAAAAGTCTCTGTCCGACTTGGCGCGCGATATCACTACCGCAGCGGGAACGGCCAGGGCGATACAGACCAGAATCGCCATAGGCCCATCGCCCGGCGCGATGAACAATATGCCAACGCCCAGCAATACCGACAATACAACTAGCAGACCGTTCATAATGAGGGATGAGGGATGAGGGATGAGGGATGAAAGATGAAATCGGTTGAGCTTATTGCATGTTGGTGCTTTAACTCAATCTTATTCATCCCTCATCCCTCATCCCTCATCCCTTAAATGTCATCCGGTAAATCAGGGCGCGTCTTGTTCTCTATCAGGAACAGGTCTTCCGCGCTCAACTGCTTGATCGGTTTGGCGGGCACGCCTCCGATAAGATGGTTTTCGTCGCGCAGCTCGCCCGTTATTACCGCCCCTATGCCGACGATGCAGCGCGAGGGGATTGTGCCTCCGGGGGCGACGCGAATCTCCGAGCCTATGTAGGTGAACGAGCCTATCTCTATGGGGCGCGTGCGCTGGCGGTTGTGCGTCCACAGCGACGAGTTTCGTCCGCCCAGTATGGCGCGTCGCCCTATTCGGACGCGATCCGTGAAATCTATCTTGTGCCCTGTCGTTACTATGCTCCCCTCGCCGAGCAGGAATCTGGGTTCGACCGCGTTTACTACATCAGGCTCAGGGATGGAATTAATCTCATTCATCCGAATGATCTCTGAATAGCGACCGAGGTGTGCCTCATCACCTCCGCGCAAAATATTCAGATGTCCGATTCGCACATGATCCCCTATGGTCAGTTTCTTTACGCCGATGATGATATTCAGGTGTCCGATTCTGACATCATCATCTATTTTGCACTCGCCCGCATCAATGATGCTTAATCCTACACGCACACGCTTGCCTATGCGATAGCCGAAGAAGAGACGATAGCATGGGCGCTTGAGAAATGATGGGAGCAAAGCGACTAGAGCGAGTATCGCCAGTCTGAATCTGCTCGTTCGCCTCATTGCTCCTTAACCCTCTGCCATGAAATTCTCCAACTCATGCATCGCCAACCATACGCACGCTTTACAGGCCAGACGCTGTAGGAAAATCCCTACGCTTGCTTCGACAATCGAGCATTTCGGGCGTCGCTGCCAACTGCGAACTCAAGTCCTACCGGCGCAGACTCTTCTGAAATCGCTTGAGCGCCAGTAAAACATTCAGCGAATTTAGTATAGGCGACGCTCGGTGAATCATCCAAGTCGAAAACCCGTCGGCGTGAGAACACATGCTGGCAGGCAAGCGTGCTGATTTCAAACAGCATCTCTATTCGAGCCGGATAAAATAGATCAACCCGGTGTTGCCGAGCGCTCCAGCACTTGCTCAAAGATTTCAACCAGGCGGGGCATCTGTTTTTGAACGGAGTAATGCTCAACCACTGTCGAGCGCGCCGCCTCGCCCATTCTCTGACGTAACTCGCGGTCATTCGCAAGCACCAGTAGCCGCTCATACCATTCATCTTCACTTTCAACCAGAAATCCGTTTACCCCGTCCTGAATAATCTCGCTGTTAGACCCAATTCGCCTGGCGACAACCGGTAACCCTGTAGCCATGTACTGCACAGTCTTGTAGAAAAATTTCCAACGATGCCAGGGATGATCCGGCAAAGGCACAAGTCCCACATCGCAATCTTGTAGAGAAGCCACCTCGGTTTGCGCAGACCATTGCCGCATCTCCACATCAACGCCGGGTAGATTCACCTCACCTGCACCTATGACGCGAAGCGGCGCTTTGTGTATCGCCTGAAGACGACGCAAAGGGTCAGCGATTGATTCAAGGTTTCTCATGGTGCTGTGGCTGCCCACCCAGACGAGGCGCAAGCTATCGTCCGGCGCTCGCGGCAAAGGACGGTAGCGCTCAATGTCCACGCAGTTAGGCATAACGGAGACGGACGGATTGAATTTCGCCGCGTAGCCCGCAATCAGATTGTTGATAGCGATGACGTGATCGCTCAGACGAAAGATAGTGTTGGTCTTTCTGGAAAATTTCAGGAGACTGAACCAGCCGTTGATGGGGCTGCGATAAGGCACAAACACAGGATCATCCAGATCATAAATAATCGGCACTTTGAGACGCCCGGCCAGCCGCTCCAGAATAGCCGGGCCAAACAGCGCAGCCTCTCTGAAAACAAACAGTAGATCGCACGGCGGCCCCTGAAGAACCAGACGAAGCTGTCTCAGATAACACGACAACAACAGTGAAACTTTAGCGCGCATTGCGCCGGGCCGATAAAGCACACTGCGCAGGCGCTCATCTTCAAATGGATAAAAATCCACAGTCCATCCGGCCTGCTCTAAGTAGGGTGCCCACGTTTCAATGCGTACTCTTTGACCGGGCGACACTCCTAACGAATTTGGAACAAGTGCTGCGATTCGTTTCATCGCCTTCCCTGTCGAAGCAAGTTGCGCGCGGCGAGTTCGGAATCGGCCACAGCGTCGCCCGCATCCACCTGATGCTCAAGCGCCCAGGCGAGGTATAGCCGAAGACCCTCTGCGAATGAGGTTCGAGGACGGAAACCGGTTACTGTTTGCAAGCGAGATACGTCTGCAACAGCGTGACGAATATCTCCCAGCCTGTAACGACCTGAAATATGAATATGCGATTCAAGATTCAGCGCGCGAAACACTTCCGCCGCTACTTCCAGCAACGTCACGGCTTCGCCATAACCTACGTTCAAGGTCTGGCCGAACGTCCTCTCATCTCCCGTACATAGTCTGAGCGCCTCCACCACATCTTCTACGAAAACGAAGTCTCGAAGCATTAGTCCATCTTCGTAGACTTCAAGCGGCAACCCCGCCAGAGCGCGCCGGAAGAAAGTGCCCAGCACGCCGACGTAAGGATTGCGCAGGGATTGTCCAGGCCCGTAGACATTGAAGAACCTCAGAATCGTCGCGGGCATCTCGCGCGTCAAACTCACAGAGCGGGCTAGCTGTTCCTGCTGATGTTTTGTAATTCCATAGATGGAGGTCGGAGCAGGCATTACGTCTTCCTTCATAGGCAAAGAGACGGATGGTTCATTGCATCGCTTACACGGAATCTCCCATACGCTTGCGTCCATAGCGCTCGCGCGCCGTCCGTCTGCAACGAATGTATAACCGCACCGGGGGCAATGATATTGCCCCTCGCCATATACGGCGCGCGACGAAGCTAAAACAAATTGTCGCACGCCCGCCGCGACCGCAGCTTCCAACACCACAGCAGTACCGTAAGTGTTGGTTGACACATAGCGTCCAATCTCATACTGCGATTGTCCTACGCCCGTCTCGGCAGCGAAGTGATGCACGACCTCCACGCCCTTCATCGCTTCAGATAATTCTTTCGCATCCCTTACGTCCGCCCATACAGTTTCGCATTCAGGCAAATCCGGCTGCGGCGCGTCGCCATGCACCTGAGGAAGCAAGCTATCGAGGACAACTACCTCGTGCCCGTCCTGATGTAGGCGGCGCGCCAGATGACTGCCTATGAATCCCGCTCCGCCTGTAATAAGAACTCGCATTAAAAAGATAGTCCTGTCTATTGAAGAGTAAAGAAAAATCTGAAAGCATTATTGCGACGCTTTCGAGATTGTTGGAAGCTTCGCTTCCCGCTCTTTCAGGCGAGCGTAAACATGACGATACCTTTCGCCGCCCACTTTCACCATATCAAAATGTCGTCTTGCAGCTTCCATGCAGCGCGCACGTATATCCGGCTCGCCGGTAAGGGCTAGCGCCGCCCCCGCCGCCCGTTCATATCCTTCCCTGCTAAAGTCTCTCAAAATTACGCCAAGCCTCTCGCCTTCCAGCAATTCATCCGTGTCTCCTGTTCCGGCATTACTCACAACGGGCAGACCTGCGGCCAGATACTCGGCAATTTTTGTGGGAGAAGCCGCAATCTGTGAAAACGCAGGCTTGCGAAATGAAAGACCCATGCGCGCTCTCGAAAGATACAAAGGCACTTCGGCGGGCGCGACTGCGCCAACCCAGAAGTCTTCCACTTTTAAGCCAACTCGACAAAGGGTATCCTTCGCACCTTGCGCGCCGGAAACAGTAAGGATACGCAGGAAAGCATCCTCGCGCCGCGCCTTGATCTCCAGAAAAAAGCGCCCCATCTCTTCCAGCATGTAAAGCCCCGTTACAGACCCTGCATATACCACTTCAAACCTGTCCTGAGCAGCAGGAGGCCAGGTCTCGCCATGAGCGTTAAATCTTGAAAGATCAACGCAACATGGAATCACTTCGATCTTATCGGCGCTAGCAAGACCGCGCTCTATCAACCAGTCTCGCACGCGGCGCGTGAGAACTATGATTTCGTTTGCCCTGCGAAGTCCTGCGCGCTCCAATCGCTTGACCATGCGAAACGGCAGAGAGCCTTCCGTCCAGATTCCTGCGTCCGCATACTCTTCCGCTATCAATCCGCGCAGGTCGAAGACCAGACGGCACTCTGTCAGAGTGCGAGCGAGCATTGCCATCGCCATAGCAACGTGCGCTCGCGCATGCAGCACGTCGAGATGGTAGCGGCGTGCCAGCCGCGCAGCCATACACGCCCCGGCAAGAATGTCGTATGCAGTCGCAGGTAAAGATGGGCGCTTGTGATACGGCAGCCAGAACCAGTTGATGCCTTCACCTTCCAACTCCTGTTTCTGCTTCTCACGCTCCCGCTCCGGCCACTCATGAATGCTGCGCGGCTCAAACGTTAACAGATTGACGTTGACTCCCCCCGTTACCAGTTGGCGCAAGTAGGGTAGAACCTGTGTCTGAACAAGAGGCTCACGTAGGCCGAAATAACAGAGATAGAGCATTCTGAGCGGCTTATCATTTGGAATTTGAAATTTCAAATTTGAGATTATGAAATCCTCTGTGCAATCTGCGGTGAGCCTTCAATTCTCTTATCACTCAATCTCTATCTCTACTTAACTTTCCGACCAACTAGATTGAGGCCGGGATTATCAAGCCGCTCGATTTCGCCTATGCCAACACTCTTGAGCGCCTGTTCAGTCTCCGGTTGAGTTTGAGGTTGATCGTACTGCGGGGAAAGCATATCAAACGTATCTAAAACAGCCCAATCATACCGTTGCCGACGGTTGAGCGCGGGTTCGTTAACGTAATTGGCTACGGGAATGGCAAACATAAAAAGAGGCCCTACCAACGGCAGGCGAAATATGACCTCCGTGACGGGGAACAGAACCGGCATAGAGCCTTTCAGTAGCCGCAACAACAGCTTCTTGTTTAATCGTTTCGTCACAGGTCTGACCAGATACTTGGAATATAGAAGCGTCCAGCGTTTGCGTTCATAGATAGTGACGGCGATGCGCCCGCCCATCTTCAATATTCTTGGCAGAGACCGTAAGCTTCTTGCAGGATCAGGCGTATGTTGAATAACCCCTATACAGTAGCACCCGTCAAAAATCCCATCATGAAAAGGCAGCTCATAAATGCTGGCCTGAACGAAATGAACGTTCTTGCGATCCGCCAGATTTGCTCTGGCCGCATCAACGGCGTTGCTGATGTCTATGCCGACTATCTCGCCGCCGCCCTTTGAAGCCACATCCAGAAAACGGCCTGCGCCGCACCCCGCATCGAGCAGCCATTTCCCTCTCATCCATTCATCCGTCCAGCCCGTCTCAGAGTAGAATCTCTTCGTTGATAATCCTGTGCCGTTAACGGAATCCAGTTGCTCCTGTCGAAAACGGTTCCACTGGTAACCGAACGATGAAGCGTAGTTGCTCTCGTCAACGAAGCGCGGGATGCCTCGCGTGATCGGATACGCCCGGCGACACTTCCTGCATTCCAGGCGACCTGCGACAATCTCTTCGTCCGTGCCCTCTTCTGTTGTGGCGCAAGAGAATTGGCCGCGACATTCCGGGCAGGCCAGTATCTCCAGCAACTTACTCTGCATAATTTCCCCTAAAACCCTCCGTCGAACTATGACGATTTGCTATTCAGTTCTACCTTGCCCCTGTGAGCGGCCTCTGCCTGCCCCAAAATCCCATCAACGCGATTTGAAAGACGCGCGCAAACCTCGGCTTCGTCAATATACTCAAATCCTTTCTCGCAGCCTCGCGCAGAAATCCCAGAGCTTCTCTATACATCCGACCGGTATTAGCCAGAATAGCTATGTAAAGAAAAGATGTGGCCTCTATGCGTTTCAGGTACGGGCGATAAATTTCTGAGAGATGCGGATCATTGTGGAGTTTCGAGACGACCCGCTCCAGTCCCGTGCAGATGCTCTGTAAGTTCTGATTATTGACGCTTCGCCCGCTGTGTTGAATTATTCCGTTATTAACTTTCTCGATTCTGCCGACACTGTAATCCGCCAGCACTCTAAGCCAGAAATCCCAATCTTCCGCTCCCGTCACCACAGGGTCTGTATCGAACCGGTAGCTCTGATAAATCTCGCGATGAATGAAATCGCCTATGCACGACATGAAGTTGCCTTCCGAGATGGCCTTGAGTTGATTTTTCAGAGAAGGCAGCCTGTTTTTATAGACAACTTTCCTGGTGTCTGCGTCAATGAACTCGTACAGATTCTGAAAGCATTTGATTTCAGGATGAGCAGCCGCATAACCAGCCGCGTCTTCAAGATTCGTCGCGTACATAAGATCATCCGAATCCAGAAACGTAACGAAGTCGCCTTTTGCCAGACTCATCCCGGTATTGCGCGAGCGAGCGCGCTCGTAGTTCCGGTCGTGACGAACAAACTGCACGCGCCCCGACTCGACATAAGGGCGCAAGACCTCTTCCGTATTATCCGTAGAGCAATTATCAATGATGATGACTTCATAATGAGGATAGGTCTGTTCAAGCACGCTTTGAAGCGTCTCCTCGATAAGGTGCGCCCTGTTGTAGGTTGGGATGATGACGGAAAAGAAAAGATCAGGAGACATGTTTAGAGTAGCAGCAATTCTTTGCTCAGGAGCGAGTAATGAGAAGTTTCAGCGACGCGCGACGATTGCTTTCCGGCCTTTCAGAGGGCGAGCCTGTTCAGAGCGAGCAGTTGCTCCATCGTATCAACGGCGAACCATTTGTCCGGATAGACGGAAGAGACCAGCAACTTTTTCTCGTTGATGAGCTGCTGCCATACGTCGTAGAAATTCTCGCCTTCTGTGGTCAACTGGTTGATGCGCGCCGGATTGAGAATCTGAATCCCGGAGCAATAAATCTCCGTTTCTCTGAGGCGGCTGATCTCTGTGACGACGTGACCATCGTGAAAGACATAATCGCCGTCAAGACCGGGGACGGGGCGCACCGGCACAAGCATGCAGGGCGGCTCGCCCAACTCTTTGTAGTTGTCTTCCAGCAGTTGAAAATTCAGGTCTACGACGTTATCGCACGTCAGCACGTAGACGGGTTCGTCCAGACACTTCAATAGCGTGTTGTAGAGCCACCAGCAGTTGCTCTGCCCTTCAGTGTTGAAGACGGAGCTTGCGCCGTGCTCTATGACATGCTGCGCCAGCATGGCTTTCTTGTAGCCCACAGTGATGTGAATATGCTCTATGCTGCGAGAGAGCCTTGTTATGCCCTCTGCTATAAGGGTCGAGCCGTTGTATGGAGCCATAGGCTTCGGCATGGCATCCGTGAGCGGCATCATACGCAGTCCGCGCCCGGCGGCCATGATAACGGCGTGTCGAATCGTGAGCATTTAAGCTAACTCCGCTGGAGGATTATTGATAATATCCAGAATTTCCGTTTCCGATAACCGCTCGGCGTTCTCTGAATTCGGGGGCAGCGCCAGCACGTCATTCGCTCTCTCTGCGAAATTTATTGCGTAGTGCTTCACGCCTCTGAATCTCATCTCGTAAGTATAAGGCAACTCCGGCTCGCCTATAAGATATTCGTGTGGGCGCTCGCCCGGACGACCTTCAATCTGTTTCCAACTGCCCCCTTTCTGTTTTATCCAGATTTCAAGAATATCTCTGATGCGCGCGGACTTCAACGACCTGGAGAGCACCGTTCCCTGAACCTGCTCTATATTCTCCATAGCCGTTTTGATTAACTCGACCCCTTCCTCCACTTTTGTGAAAAACCGCGTCATGTCCGGCCCCGTTGAGCCTATTACGCCCGTAGCCTCCTGCATCTGCTTCCAGATTGGAAAGACTGAGCCGGTTGACCATGCGAGGTTGCCATGACGCACGCAGGCGAATCGCGTCTCGCTCTTACCGTTCATGGCGCAGAAGAGACGTTCCATCAAAGCCTTCGTCAGGCCGTAAGTGTTCCCGACGGGCGGAGCCGATTTGTCCGTAGACATTCCTACGACCATCTCCACGCCTTTCTCAACGGAAACGCGCGCGACGTTTTGCGAACCCAGCACGTTAACGTCCAGACATTCCATAGGGTAGCGCTCCGATAGGTCAACGTACTTGGTGGCCGCCGCGTGGACTACTATCTGCGGTCTTGTCTCCACGAAGACATCGCGCACGGATTCTATGTTTGTGACATCCAGCGGCATCACCGTGCAACCCGTGAAGCGCTGCGCCGCCTGGTTGTGGCTGTTGTTGCGACCCGCGAGCACAACCGAATAATCATCCTTGAGAGCAAGACCAAGATGTCTGCCCAAAAACCCTGTGCCTCCGGTAATAAGTACGCTCTTTTTCATTTCTAATTTTTCCACAAATATTAAAATGCAATTACATATCTTCAGACCGAGAGCAATGGATATTCAACCCCTTGCTGATTTTGAATGAACTCTAAAAACTATTCATTAACGGCTGCGCCACCTTCATCTGGCGTGCATCCGGTTCGCCCGCAACGTCCAGCTTCAATAGTTCTGCGAACTTTCGTCTCGCTATAGAAACGTCGAAATCAACCTCCGCTCGATTTCGCGCGCGCGCGCTAAGTTTTCGCTGCAAATCATTGTCGCCCAAGATGCGCTCAATCGCCTGAGCTAATTTTACCGCGTCGCTCTCGTCCACGACTAAACCGCACTCATGCTGACGAAAGTACCATGCCAGAAAAGAGTCCGAAGGAACGTGCGCGATTATAGGGCGAGCCGCCGCCAGCAGTTCTCCCGTCTTGCTCGGCGCGGATGTCCTTATCAATTCAGGATAGGACGATTCAAAGGCCAGAGGAAGAAAAAGCAGATCGGCCTCGCTCTGAATGGCAGGCATTTCAGTTGCCTTCCTTGGCCCGTGAAAAACGACCGATCCTTTAATTCCCTCCTGCTGTAATTTCGGCAGAGGCTCGCTAGTGTAAACGTGCAGTTTAATCTCCGGGCGATTCAGCAATTCAATCGCCGCGAGCAATCGCTGAAACGCATCGAAGTGCGCGCCGTAGATAGCGCCCGTGTAAACAATCTTCACTTCGCCGCTCGCTGTCTTCTTCTCAGGCAGAGACCGGTACTCGGAAATATCGCAGCAGTTGCGCACTATAACAGCGCTTACCCCGTGACGCTGCCGCAAAACATCGCTCATAAATTCATTCGGCGCGATGACAGCTTCGGCCCGCTTCAACAGCCTTGGCTCTACGCGCTTTGCGAAGAACTGCAATTTGGGAACTTGTGTGGCGTAGTCGTCAAAGTAGTAAGGATAAAACGGCAGGCCAAGCATACGGCTGGCGCGGTATCCGGCGGGCAGGTTGAGCAGGTCGCCACCCGTGCAGGCCACCACAGCTTCGCAACGCTCGCGCCGCAATATTTCAGCGATTCGTCTGCCGCGCCGGAAAGCGCCGAAGATAAGATTGAGCGACGTGTTCATCTGGCGTCGCCACTTCGGCATTCTCATGTTGACTGAAAATTCCGAGGGCAGATGATAGTAACGACCGGGCAGTCTGTCGAAGATTATTGACTCGGCGGAGCTATAATCCTGCTGCGAGATCAGGCAGTAGTCATCTGGATTGAGGTCCCGGAGCAGCCTGTAGATGGTCATCGCCTGACCGGAACCGCCCGGAGGCAGGGCGTGGGAAATGAGAGCAAACTTCATCTTACCTTGCGGCGTGAAACCAGGGATTACCTGAAAAGCCTGTTTCAAAACTCCTTTGCAAGCTCTTATCTACTCTTTCGGCGCGAAGAACTTCGACCTCATCGTTTCATGCCATCTCGACTTTGGCCCATGCGAAGTATTCGGCAAGCCCTTCTGCAAGATCAACTGTCGGTTGAAAGCTCAACTGCTCACGCGCTGCCCCTATTTCCGCGCGGCTGTGAAGCACATCGCCTTTGCGCGGCGGAGCATACTCTACGTTCGGATTGATGCTGCTTGCGACTCGCAGCAAATCTACCAGATGATTAATGGTTATGCACGCACCCGAAGCTATATTGAAAGCGCCGGATACGCCTGCGGCCCGGGCCGCCAGAAGATTAGCTTTTGCCACGTCGCGCACGTTAACAAAGTCTCGCGTCTGCTCGCCGTCGCCGTAAACAATCAGGCGCTCGCCGCGCAACAGGCGATGCGCGAAGATAGGGATAACATTTCCGTAAGCATCGTAGCGCTGGTTGACGCCGTAAACATTAAAGTAGCGAAGACAAACGACCTCCATCCGGTGCAATCTTGAATAGGCCAGGCAATGTTTTTCTCCCGCCAGCTTGCTAACGCCGTAAGGAGAATCAGGCTCAGCCGGGTGGTCTTCGCCAATGGGCAAGTGTTTCAACTCGCCGAAAATCGCCGCCGAAGATGAATAAACGATTTTGCGCACGCCAGCCTGTCTTGCAGCCTCAAGGATGCGCAGTGTGCCTATGACGTTTATCTCGGAATCGTCAACCGGCTGCTCAATCGAGCGCGTGTTGCCCACAGACGCCGCCAGATGGAATACCACGTCAACGCCGTCCATAATCTTTCGGACAAGCTCTTCATCTCGCACATCGCCCCGTACGAACTCCACGCCACGAAGCTCTTCCAGATTGCGCTCATAACCGGACGAGAGATTGTCCAGCACTACAACCTCTCGCCCCTCTTCGACAAGCGCCCTCGTGATATTCGAGCCTATGAACCCGGCTCCACCCGTCACCAATGCTCTATTCATATCTTTATTAGTGATAAGTGATGAGTGATAAGTGATAAGAGAAAAGCTGTGAATCGTAAATCGTGAATCGTGAATAGAAAAAGCATTTCTTCCATCTACTATTCACCCTCTTATCACTTATCACTCATCACTTATCACTTATCTAAGGTTATAGACCTGGCGCATCCAGTCTGCGGTTATGCGCATTCCTTCTTCGAGGCCGTAGCTGTTCTTGTGATCCAGATCGCGTAGAGCCTTAGAGGTGTCCACTCGTTTTATCTTCGTAGTCAGTATCTCCGAGTCGCTGTACTTGACGAGCGACGGGTCAGCGCCCGTGACTTTCAAAACAGTGTCGGATAGCTCCTCGATGGAATGATGGTGAACTCCGCCGATATTATAAGTTTCTCCCGGCTTGAAATTGTCCGAGATGTTGGCGAGCGTTCTTACGGTGTCGGCCAGGTAAGTGGAAGTTCTATAGTGGCCGCGAAAGACCGTCCAGGGCAGACCGTGAAGAGCGCAATAGAGGAAGCGGCAATTGACCGAGCGATAGACGCTGTAATATTCGCCCGGCCCGTAGGTGTTAAAAAGTCGAACCACCACAGATTCCGTCCCGTACTGCACAGCCGAGTTGCGAACCTGCATTTCGTTGACCCACTTGCTCATCGCATAATCGTTCAACTGCTTGATCTCGTATTCATCCATCACCGTCTCGACCATCAAATCAGGCCAGTCGCCGTAGACTTCGGATGATGAAAAATGTATGAAACGGAATTTCAGGCGCTCTTGCAGGCGAATGATATTCTTGGTGCCGACGGCGTTGGTGCGCCACAGAGTTTCATAAAAATCTTCGCCGTTCCAGCGTCCGAACTCCGCAGCGCAGTGATAGACGTAATCGAAAGGCCCCATACGCTCGAAGACTCGCTCGATCTGCCGGAACTCGCCCACATCGCACCTTGCGTAGAGCGGGACGATGCCGTCAGTTTTCAGACTGAAACCGATTTCATCAGGCTGGTGGTGAAGGTCGCACGAAACTACGTGATGACCGCGCGAGCGCAACTCGTTGATAAGCCCTGCGCCCACCGTCCCCAATCCACCCGTTACCAGAATTCTCATTTTTGACCTCACTTAAAATTATTTCGTATTAAACCCCGAAGGAGTAACCGGCAATTTGCGTTCAGCAAGCTTTTCGTAAAACTCTACGACGCGCGGACGAATAGTTGCGCGGTCGGCAATCTCACGAACACGCGCAAGGTTCGTCCGAGCCACGCTATCTACCAGAGCATCATCAGTCATTGCGCGAGACAGGGCTGCCGCAATCTCCGCCGGGTACAGGTTGCGTGCAAAGAGCACGTTCTGCTCGTCTTTGACAATCGGCCTGATAGTATCCAGAGGGGAAACTATGGGCAAAGCTCCCGTAGCCATAGCCTCGAACATGCTGTTCGGAGTCCCGTCCACGAGCGATGGAGCCAGCATCACTCGTGCGCTCGTCATCAGGCCGAGCACCCTTTCGCGTGGAACTCTTTTATGCTCTATATGACATTTCTGCCTTATCTGCTCCGGCAGTGTCAAAAACCATTTGCGAGTCTCCCGGCACATGGCGAGCATATGAATCTCGCAAGGTTGAATCTCTGCCCAGCAGAGTTTCAGGGCTTCCAACACAGGCAGCGATTTAGACCATATGACTTCATAAGCTTTGGGCCAGAGTATGATTCGTCTGGCAGAAGGCTGGCCTTGCCAGACGCTGGAAAGCGCAGCCACGTCAACGCCGCCGGTGCCCGGCACAGTTCTCAAAGGCGAAATCTGTTCCTCTCTGAGACCCATCTCAAAGGCATACTTAAAGTTCTCTTCGTTGTCGCTTAGCAACTGGTCGCAAGAGCGTAGCACCTCGCCTATACTGGACGACGCTTCAGTGTCCAGCCGCTCAAGCGTCAGGTCGGAGCCGCCTCTTAATTGCAGAACCCACTTGCCTATCCCGCGAAGCCTGTATTTGTCGCGCACACGAAAATAGATGAAAGAGGCCGGGAGCAAGCCCAGCGTGTGAATCACATCCGGCTGCCACTCTCTTATAATGCTCGCAAGCCATCTCTCTTCAAACGCCCTCACGTCACCCATGATTAGACGCGAGAACCCTTTCTTGAAGAGTTGAATTGTGCGCATGCGCGAGTAAAATCTTGCGCGAGTCTGCGCGTTCAACTTTTCCGGCGTTACCCCTGTCACGTATGTTCGCACATTGAAACTATCCGGGGGCACGCCGCTCGATAAGCCGAAGAGCCTGACGTTCAGATCAGCTTCGTCCAGCAGGTTAATCCATGAATGACTATGTGAACTTTCGGTTAAGCCAATAAAGAGGATTTTCGGTCTGCCGGGATATGGATCGGTATCGAATGGAGATTTCATTGTGCGCTGTCAAAAGCTGAGAAGCCGGTTGAAAAAGCAGATTACCTTACGTCTCTGTCAGAGACACTTCAAACAACTTCTTATATCAAGCAATAATTCAGAATGGCTCGAACCTTAATCTAAAATCGTTTGACTCAACTCTTCTTCAACTATGAGTGACGAGAGGAAAAGAGCGCGCCCCTATCGCTTCCGGTAAACTCCCATTGCCGCGCGTTGGGTCGGTGCGCAGATGGCGCGCGGTCTAAAACTTCACGACACCAGAGTTCCAACATCATCAGCAGCCAGGGTTCCACCCAACTGCGTTCGCCGCTCAAAAATCTCTCTTTGATTGCAGAAGCTTCGCTCACATCCAGTAGCTTACGACGCTTGAGCGCGCTCTCGGAGAACGTATCCATAAAAACTTCGCGCAATGGCCCACGCAGCCATGTGCCGAACGGCATGCCGAAACCTCTTTTGGATTGCAGGTCAAAGTCTTTTGGAAGAAATGGCCGCCCCGCATCTATAAGGATGCGCTTTGCCCCAGTCTCCCTGTAAGTCCCTTGCGCTACAGCGGCAAGATCGCTCGGCGTCCTCAGCTTCGCGCTATCTGGAATTGAAAGCGCAGTATCCACTACGACCGGATCGAGAAAGGGAACCCTGACCTCCAGTGAATGCGCCATAGAGACCGCATCGATGTCGCGTAAGAGTTGATTGTTCGTGTACCCGCGCAGACAAAGGCCGGTCACACGCTCTATAACAGAGCCTTGCGGTAGCTCATCCATCGCGTTCAGATCATAGTGAAGCGCGCGCCCGGCCTGCGTCTGTTTTCTCAATTCGGGAGCCAGCAGACGCGCTGCGCCAAGAGCGCCGAATATCTGATAGTTGTTAGCGTACCTTGCTACGAACCCCGCGCAGTTTCTGGCTCTGCTAAATCCCTGACCGCCGCTTACAGTAGCGAGCGGGTCGAAAGCTGGCTGTCTGGCTATCGTCGCAAGCAGAGTCCTCGCCAGAGCTTTCCAGGGAGAATGCTGCAAGTCGGCCTGCTCCAGAACCATATTGATGAACCACGGATAGCCCGCGAACAATTCATCGCCGCCGGTTCCAGAGATAGCCACAGTCACCGCTCGCCGCGCAGCCATAGAGACAAAATACGAGTTGACTCCATCAACCGACGGCTGATCCAGACTGTAGGCTATGTGCTCAATGCGGTCACGCACATCCTCTCCACGAACGATAACGGCGGAGTGGTCTGTGCCTAAAAAACGGGCTGTGCGCTCGGCATCGTCGCTTTCGTCAATCTCTGCCCCTTCGGATTCAAAGCCCACGGAAAAAGTTTTAATCCTGTCGCCAGCAATGCGCGCCATCATGGCGACGAGCAGTGAGGAGTCAACGCCTCCGCTTAAAAATGCGCCCAGCGGCACGTCGCTCACCATCTGCAAACGAACGGATTCTTCGAGCACGGCGACCACTTCTTCAACCAACTCGTCATAGCTGCGCGCCCTCAGATCAGGCTTGCGATCTATGCCCAGAGACCAGTAGCGCTCAATGCGCTCGACGCCGTGCTCTATGATGAGACGATGCGCGGGCAGCAGCATCTCTACATTTTTCAGAATCGTGCGAGGCTGATAGACAGAGCCGTAGGTCAGCAGCAGCCGGAGCGCAACCGGATCAATCTCAGGCGTGAGCAACCCGCTTGCGAGTATGGCTTTCAACTCCGAGGCGAAAATCAATCGCCCCCCGATACGCGCAAACAGCAGCGGCTTGATTCCAAGATGATCGCGCGCCAGCAGGAGCCGTTCCTGTCCGCTCCCGCGCCGCGCATCATAGATTGCCAGAGCGAATATGCCGCGCAGTCTCTGAAGAAAGTCGTCTCCATAGTATTCGTACATACGCAGGACGACTTCAGTATCGGACGTGGAAGAGAACCTGTAACCTTTGGCTTCTAATAGAGCGCGCTCGCTCTGAAAGTTGTAGACTTCGCCGTTATAAACTATCCAGACCGTCTTTTCCGCGTTGCTCATCGGCTGGTGACCGGCAGGCGTGAGGTCAATGATGCTGAGGCGTGTCATCCCCAGAGCAACGCCCTGGGCAAGATAGATACCTCTATCATCCGGCCCACGATGATGCATGGCCGCAACCATCGCCTCGACGGGTTCTCGACCGACCTCACCCCACACTCCACAGATGCCGCACATTACAATCTCCTCGATTCATAACTGGAGCCGGACAGCGGAGTACATTTAAATGGATAGATGCTGAAGTCACGCGAGCGCTTTCGTGGATAACGCTCGGCGTAGTCGAAAGCTTCATCAATGGTATCAAAGCCGAATCTCTGGTCGCCGGGCGGTTTAATCTTCAAAGCGCCTGCCAGCATCATCCACAACGGTTTGGTCGCCGGGCCGCGCGTCTCCCACCTCAGTTTATCTATAACCTTACGAGGAATAGAGCGGCCTGAGCCGTTGCTGCTCTGTTCCGCTCTATGCTGAGCCAGCAAACTCTTCGCCGCCTCCTTCTCCTCCGGGTCTGCAAACAACTCCACTTCGTTCGCAAGCCGCTCAAAGTATGCCCCTTCGTCAAGCGGCGGAAACTTATCGCTATGGCTCTCCTCCTTCACGAAAAAATATTCATTCAGCATCACGTTGCTGCCCGTCAGAAGCTCCGGCAGAGGCATTCTGGGCAGAGTGAATCCGTTATCCATATTCGCAACGAAATCCGTATAGTCCGTGGTTTTTATCCCTCGCGCCATGCTGTGGCCGTTGCTGCGGTCAAGCGCGTAATGTATGAGCAAGGCTTCATCTATGTAGACAATCATCTCCTCCTGCGCAAGGCAGCGATAAGAGAAGCAGTAATCGGGAGCTACGGAGGTGAAGACGTTACCGTAACGGCTTCGCAGATGGTCGTAGATTTCGCGCGGCGTGACGGAGTTGACCATGCGAGGCATGCAATGGGGAAAATCCGCACGCGCCGAAAGCGCAATCAACTCCGCCGAATTCACTCCCACAACTTTGCCCGTCCACGCTTCCTGTCTCAAGTAGATGGGGCGCTCCCAATCGATAACCATGTCGTGGTTGTACGAGATAACTCGTGTCGGGTGCGCCGCGATTACTTCCTGAAGCCTCTTCAGCGCGCCTTTCTTAAATATCATCCTGTCGGTGAGGTATCCGACGTGGCTGACGGAAGCGTCCGCAAGCGCCTGCTTAATGACCCATTCCCAGTGCTGCGGCATGGGCAGGGGTTCGGGCGGCCTGGTATATGTCACGCGCTCGTCCTTCAAATCCCGGCAATGCTGTGAGAGCTTTTCAATCTCAGCTTCGCTTGTGGAATTGTCCGACACCATCAAGCGCACATTCGCTTCACGCTGCTCAAGCACAGAGCGAATAGCATTACGCGCCAGGTCTGCGCGATTTCTGGTCGGTACGACAATTAAAGTTTGCCCGCGAGTTGAGGTCATCTATCTATTAACTTCCTTTGAACTTCAGCAAAGCTACTTCTGCTTGCGGCGCAGCCATGCGCCCGGCCAATGCGTAATGTTCTCAGCCAGAGAACTTTCGTTGAAAGGCCAGACGGGCTGCTCAAGCGTAAATTCCGTGTGGCGCTCGGCAAACTCTGCGGCTGCTGCGGTCGGGTTATCCCACTGCCACTCAATATCACCTCGCGGCACATCGTACAGGTCTTTCATAATCCCATCCGTCGCCACTATGTAAGAGTCCGGTGTAACCAGATCACAGTATGCCTCAAGCTCAGCGGAGACATGCTGCCTGCTGTGATTTGAATCCAAGATAACGAGCACTGTTTCGCCCGGCTTTACAAGCGAGTGCGCAAGGCGTACCACTTCCGGCGCGGTCGAGCTGCCTTCAATCAACGTAATCAAGTGGCTCATTTCGTGAGCTTCGATAGCCCGGCGATTCTGAGGCCGGATTTCAATATCAATCCCTACGACGCGCCCGCGCTCCATGACCTTGCAGAGGCTTGCGTAATAGATTAGAGACCCGCCGTGCGCCACGCCCGTTTCAATGATCACGTCGGGGCGCACGCGATAGATAACTTCCTGCACGCGAATCATATCTTCCGGCAACTGGACTACGGGGCGGCCAAGCCAGCTAAACGTGTAGGAATATTTTTGATCCCAGCCCACCTTCAACCATTGCTCGGAGATTAACTCAAATGCCTCTTTCGAGTAGAGATCAATCACACGTTCTTCCGTTTCGGTTCGGCAGGTGATCGTCTTTTCGGTCGTGTCAATAATCAATCTCATAGCTTTTCGATTAGCCGAACATCCGATTGGGCGGCCTGTAACAAAGATGAATTCTCCTGCATATAATTCGGGTTCATCAAGATTGCGCTCGTGACGCCGCGCTTCGTTAAATCCCTGTGGCTCACAATCGGATGACCTGTTCCCGGCACGAAATGGCCCTGCTTCAATGGATTCAGATCAACGATGCAATCTATCCAGCATCGCTCAGGATCAATGAGATTTGCAAACGTGACGCCTTTCGCGCCCGCGCCCCACAGCGCCACTTTTCCCTGCCTTGCGAGCGATTGAATCTTACTTTCCCAATCTCGTTTCAAATCGTTTTCCGCGCGAGCGAACGCTTCGGCCAGAGCAGCAGTCTCGCCCGGCTGCTTACTGACCGCAAGCTTCGCGTCCGGCAACGTAGCTTCTAACCACAAATATTGTCCGGCAAATACATGACGCACGCTCTCTACCTTGAAGCCTGCCATCTCGAACGCGGTCGTTAACGACCGGGCAGTGAAGTAAGAGCAATGCTCATAAAAGAAATCCCAGATGACCTGATTGCGCAGTATCCATTCAACGCACGGCGTCTCAAAGAAAATACGCGCTTCTGGCGCACGCGCCAGAGCTTTCTTAATGTCGCGTAGCAAGCTGACGGGGCGCGGCACATGCTCTATGACATGCCTGCTGATAACCACGTCGGCAGGGACATCAGCGCACTCCGAATCATAATAGCGTGTGGCAAATTTCAAGCGACCGTCAAGCTCGCTTGCCTCGCCAGTGTAGCTCGGATCGAATCCATAGCCGCGATTACCGGCTCCCTCATATGCTACTAGCTTGCGCAGAAACAGTCCGTTGCCGCAGCCGACTTCCACAACATGACAATCGCGCACGTTGCGCTCCTCTATCATGTGACGGACCAGTCCATCCATATATTCATTGAAGGAGGGCGAGCAGGCCTGCGTGTTCTCATAATCTTCGCCGTACATGATCTTTTGTTGATCGAAAGCGCGATTGAAGATGAACCCGCACTCTTCACAAACTGTCAGAGACAGTTCGCCGCGCGGGATGTCAATCGCAGCCTGTTGATCGCGCATCAATAGATTTTGATGAACAGGGACTTGCCCGCGAAATAGAAATTCGCGCGGCGAGACCGCCTCGCACAGAGGACAACGCGCCTGCTCGTACGCTATTTTTTCAGTTGAAGCTTCCACCAGCCAATTGTCTCCGCAAGCCCTCGCGCCAGATCATACAGGGGCGACCATCCAACTTCCACGCGCAAGCGCGCAACGTCCGCAACGAGCAGCGGCGGCTCATTCTCAGGCGCAGGCAGCGCGCCCAACTCAATCAAGTCCGGTCTCTGCAACTGCACGGAAATCTCGTCAATCACTTCGCGCAATTGCACGGGCACGCCCGAAGCGATATTGACCGCGCCCGCCACTTCCGAATCAAGCAATGCGACGAGAGCATCGGCAGCATCCTGCACGTACAGAAAATCTCTAATCTGTCGCCCATGCGAACAACGCGCCGTCTGCCCCCGCAAGAGAGACCGGATTACTGAAGCGACCAATCGCTCCTCATGCTCATGCTGCCCGTAAAGAAAGAAGAGCCGCCCCCACGCCGCGCTCAAACCTGTCTGTTTACTCAAAGCATCCAGCATGAGTTGGAGCGCATGCTTGCAAGCGCCGTAAGTGGTCGCAGGGTTAAGCGGCGTGAGTCGTTCGGAACAGTAACCGTAGCGCCAGTCGTACTCGGCGCACGTGCCTACGCCTACGGCGCGCTGCCCACCCATAGCGGCAAACGTTTGCAGCAGGTGCAGGCTCGATTCGACCCAGCGAAAATTTTCCGTCGCAGTCCAGTATTTTCCCGGCACGGCATACCAGCCGCAATGCAGCAGGTGTGTAGGCCGCACCTGCTCAAGCAAGCTTGTGACCTGCGCACTGTCCAACAGGTCTGCCTTATGCCGGTGGCTGCCGGGCATAGTGTCAACCCCGGCGCGCTCTTTCGACCAAACCGCATGCACTTCGTAACCGCGCTCGCTGAGCGCCGTCAGACAGTGGCGGCCTATGAACCCGCTTGCTCCTGTTAATAAAACTCTCTTCATTAATGGAAGTCCGCGTATTCGCTATCTCTGGCGATGATGATGCGCTTCGTCTCTTCAGGCCACTCTATGCGGAAGGCCGTGTCGTTCCAGCGCACGCCTCTGCCGCTTCCCGCAACATAAGGGGAAGACATCTGGTATAAAACTTCCGAATCGTCTTCGAGAGTCTGAAAGCCGTGCGCCAATCCTTCCGGGATGTAGAGCATCAACCGGTTGCTTGCAGTCAACCGTACACCCACCCACTGTTTGAAGGTCGGGCTGTCGGGTCTCAGGTCAACGATGACATCGTAGATAGCGCCCATAGTGCAACGCACAACTTTTACCTGACCATGAGGCGATTGCTGGTAGTGCATCCCGCGAAGCGTTCCCCGCTTTCGATTGAACGAGATGTTGCACTCGACCAGCCGGGATTCAAGCCCGCGCTCGCTGAACTCTTTCTCAGACCAACTGAGAGCGAAAAACCCGCGCTCGTCCTCGAACCTCTCAAGCTCTATGACGAACGCGCCTTTCAGCTTTGTCTCCGTAAATATCATTGGTGGACGATAGAAGACTGACGATAGACGACGGACGATGGTAAGCGTGTTCTTGCTGTCCATCGTCCATCGTTCATCGTCAGTCGTCTACTACTTTCACCTCAGGAATAGGAATAATGAAACGCCCGCCGCGCCGCCTGTATTCAGCCTGCTGCTCAAGAATCTCGTCTGCGAAGTTCCACGTTAGCAGCAACACATAATCCGGCATCTCTTCAAGCAGTTTTTCAGGCTGCCAGATGCGCAGGTGCGTGCCCGGCGTGTAGTAGCCCTGCTTGACCGTGCTGCGGTCTACTACGAAGTCCAGCGTCTCGCGTCCAATCCCGAAATAGTTCAAGAGCGTACTGCCTTTGGCAGACGCGCCATAAACGGCTATTCGCTTGCCCTTCGCTTTCAACTCTCCAAGCAGCGCCAGAAGACGCCCGCGCAGTTGTTCGACTTTCTCGCCGAAGCCTCTGTAAAACTCTCGCTCCGCAGCCCACGCAGCCTCTTCTTCAAGCAGACCATAGACCATAGACGATGGACGATGAGAGCTTTTTCCATCGTCTATGGTCAATCGTCCATCGTCCTTTCCCGCAACGATGCGCAGCGTCCCGCCGTGAATCGCCAGGTGCTTGACATCCTGAATCACAAGGTTGTGGCGGCGAAAGAGTCTATCGAGCGCGGTCAGAGAGAAGTAGCACAGGTGTTCATGGTAGATGGTATCGAACTCCGTGCGGACGATCATATCTTTGACGTAAGGCACTTCGATGACGGCGACGCCTTCGTCTTTCAGCAAAAGATGAAGACCGCGCACGAACCCGTTGAGATCGGCGACATGCGCGAGCACGTTGTTGGCGTGAATCACATCTGCGCGCTGCCCCTCGTCGCTCAGCTTCTTTCCAAGCTCTGCGCCGAAGAATTCGCTTATGGTCGGAATCCCTCGCTCTTCACGAGCAATACGCGCGATGTTCGTGGCCGGTTCTATGCCGAGCACCGGGACACCTGCACGCTTGTAATACTGAAGCAGGTAGCCGTCATTGCTCGCCACTTCCATCACAAGGCTGTCCGCGCCGAGTCTGCGCGCTGTTATGATTTCACTTGCGAGCGATTCTGCGTGGCGCAGCATGGTATCGGAGAAAGATGAGAGATAGAAGTATTCGCGGAAAAGCTTTTCGGGCGAGACGGTCTCTGTAATCTGCACGAGCGCGCAGACGGGGCAGACGACGAGTTCGAGCGGATACACGTCTTCGGCTGCGTCGAGTTGCTCTTGGGTGAGCAGCGCATTGGCAAGCGGAGTGCGACCCAGATTGAGAATGGAGATGAGTCCGGTCTGATTACATGACCGGCACACGAATGATTGCTGCTCGCTCATGCGGAAGTTCCGAGGAAGGTTTTGTACCAATCAATCGTGCGGCGCAAGCCCTCGTCCAAACTAAAGAGAGGCTGCCAGCCCAGCAGTTGACGAGCCTTTGCTGCGCTCAGATATTGATGACGAATTTCATTCGTCGCTTCGTTGCGTATGTCCGGCTTCAATTCCGAATTCATCAAGTGCAGCAGGCGCTCGACCAGTTCAAGCACAGTCACCTGAATCTCGTTCGAGAAGTTGAATGCCTGCCCGCGCAAATCCGAATTTTCCGCAAGGTGCTCGGCCAGCACCATGTTCACCATTGCGCCGTCCTCCGCATAAAAGTAGTCGCGCACGTACTCGCCGTCCGAACGAATCACAGGTCTTTGCCCGCGCAGCACGGAGCGAATCGTTCCCGGCACGATTCGATTCCAGTTAAGATCGCCGCCTCCATAGAAATTGCCGCAGCGCGTGATGGCTACTGGCAAGCGGTAGGTCGCCGCATAGGATTGCGCAATCAAATCCGCACACGACTTGCTCACGTCGTATGGATGCCGCCCCTGAAGAGGCGCGTCCTCGCTGTAAGGCAATACTTCATGGTCGCCGTAAGCTTTATCCGACGAAGCTATAACTACCTGCTTGACGGCGGGGCTGCGGCGCGCGGCTTCCAAGAGCGACCATGTGCCTGCGATGTTCGTCTCAAAGGTCGAGACCGGATTGCGATTGGCGATTCCTACAATCGTCTGCGCCGCAAGATGTATGACAGTATCAATCTCATATTCGCCAAGCGTGCGCTCCATCAACGATTGATCGCGCACATCGCCCCGCACAACCTTGACCTGCTCTAAAAGATTGGCGCGTACCAACTCGCTCTGCGGAACCCAGTCGCGCACCATGCACACAACATCAGCGCCAGCATCAAGCAAGCGGCGAACGAGCCAGCCACCGACAAGCCCGGTCGCGCCCGTTACCAATGTTGGGCGGTCAAGCCAGAAACTATTTTGATTCCCGTTCATTCCCAAATTTTCCAGGGTGCGCGCCGCTCCTGCCACAGGCTTTCAAGAAAACGTTTATCGCGCAGCGTGTCCATGCATTGCCAGAAGCCTTCATGACGATAGGCGGCTAGCTGCCGGTCTGCTGCCAATCTTTCAAGCGCGTCAACTTCAAGGCTGCTGTCGTCGCCTTCTATGTAGTTGAAAATCTCAGGCTCGAAGACCATGAAGCCGCCGTTTATCCATCCTTCTCCAATCTGCGGCTTCTCCGTAAAATCAACAACTATGTCGCCGTCGAAGACGAGTCCGCCGAAGCGCGCTGGCGGTCTGACAGCCGTCACCGTGGCAATCCGTCCATGCGCGCGATGAAAGGCGAGCAGGTCTTGCAAGTTAACATCACAAACGCCGTCGCCGTAAGTGAGCATGAACGTGCCGTCATTAAGGCACTGCTCCAGCCGCTTCACACGCCCGCCCGTGTTGGCCTCCTGCCCTGTGTTCTTCAGATGTATAACCCAGTCCTCGCATTCGCGGTCATGCTTTTCAACCCGACCGCTCGCAAGGTCAATACTGATGCTCCCGTCAAGACTGTAATAGTCCATGAAGAAACGCTTGATGATTTCGCCTCGATAGCCAAGCGCAACGTAGAACTCTTTGAGGCCGCAGTGCGCGTAGTGCTTCATGATGTGCCAGAGAATCGGGCGTCCGCCTATCTCGACCATAGGCTTGGGCTTAATCTCCGTCTCTTCGGACAATCTGGTGCCAAGTCCTCCGGCAAGGATAACAACTTTCATCGCGCACCTTCCCCTGTTTGAACCGCCGCTGTCTGCTCGCTCGCTGAAAGCAGGCGTGTACGCCACTCCAGCTTCGGGCGCACCACGCCCGGCATTGGGCCTGCGAACTCGCCGCGCGCCGAATCGCCATCCATGCTGTCAATTATCTGAAAGGCCACAGTGTCGCGCTCGTAGAAATGTACTATGACGGGATTCAAAGTGCTTATCGCCGCGCCGACAAAGAGCGTCCCTTCAGATAGTAGATTACCCGGAATCATTGCGGCGCTCGCATAACGTCCGGCGGGACGAACGCGACCGCGCCACTCAGGGTCTGTCTCGTTGGCAACAAAAGCATACGCGCCCTCTTCATTATAGAGATGAAAATTCGGTGACAGCACATGGCTGGACTCAAGCACCTCGTACTCCATCTCCAGAATCACGGGCTTGCGTATATCCAGCGCATCCGTCACTTCACCCTCTTCAGTGCGAACGCGAACGGCGCAGAGTCGCACAACGGAGTTGCCGGGCGCAGTGCTTTCGTCTGTCCACTTGCGCTCGGCTGTAGTCCCCAGCCCGGAACTTAAATATGCGCTGACGACCTGTGTGGATGGCCCATCGCCGATTACCTGACCGTCATTGAGCAGGATGGTGCGCGGGCACAGGCGCGTAATCGCAGGCATGTTGTGTGAGACGAAAAGAACTGTGCGTCCCGCGCGCCCTACGTCCTGCATCTTGTCCAGACACTTGCGCTGGAATCTGCCATCGCCTACGGCGAGCACTTCATCCACGAGCAATATTTCCGGCTCAAGATGCGCGGCGACGGCGAAGGCCAGCCGCAGGTACATGCCGCTCGAATAATGTTTGACCGGCGTGTCAATGAACTGCAAGACTTCTGCGAAGGCCACTATCTCGTCAAATTTTCGGGCAATCTCCTGTCGCTTCATGCCCAGCACAGCGCCGTTCAAAAAGACGTTCTCGCGCCCGGTCAATTCCGGGTGAAAGCCCGTGCCGACTTCCAAGAGACTGCCGACGCGCCCGTAAAGCTCTATACGCCCGGTCGTAGGCTCCGTGATGCGCGAGAGCATTTTGAGCAATGTACTTTTGCCTGCACCGTTGCGCCCTATGATGCCTACGACTTCGCCCGGATGAATCTCAAAACTAATATCCCGAACAGCCCAGAAGGTCGGCTGAGGGTTGCGCGAGCCGCGTTGCATCAGACGAAGCGGTGCACGCGCCGCGCCCGCCAGCGTCTCCCGAAGGCTTCCGTAAGGAGTAGCCTGCGCGCCTATGCGATAGCGCTTGCCCAGATGCTCGACCTTGATAATCGGCTTCATCTCGTTAAATAACGTCCGCGAAACTCTTCTCCATGCGATTGAAGGCCAATGCGGAGCAAACCAGAAGCGCGAGCGTGATGGCTGCCGAGACGCCCAGTGTCAGCCAGTTGAACGGCTGACCGAAGAGCGCGGCGCGAAATCCTTCTATGATGCCCGTCATGGGATTCATAGAGAGCAGCCAGCGCCACCTTTCGGGCACAGGATAGATGACAGGCGAAGTGAACATCCATATCTGAATAATAAACGGGAGCGCATAACGAACATCACGGTACTTGACGTTGAGCGCAGACATGAGCAACCCAACGCCCAGAGCCAGCAGCGTCACCAAGACTATAAGCACAGGCAATAGCGCAAAGCTCAAATGAAGTCCGACTCCGTAGTAAATCATCATAATGATTAGCAGGCCAAACGCAATTGCAAGATCAACCAGCCCCGCGCCCACAGCCGCAGCCGGGAGAAACGTACGCGGAAAATAGACTTTCGTTATCAGGTTAGTGCTTCCGACCAGGCTATTGCCGCTGTTGGTTATGGCGGTGGCGAAGAACGTCCAGGGCAGCAGCCCCGCGTATGCAAAGAGCGGATAAGGGATATTGCCGGAGCTGATGCCGCCGAGTCTGGCAAAAAAGAAGTTGAAAATGAGCATCAGAAGGAGTGGCTGCAAGATAGCCCACGCCGCGCCCAGCACCGTCTGCTTGTAACGCACTTTCACGTCGCGCCACACGAGAAAGTAGAGCAGCTCGCGGTATGCCCACAAATCTTTAAGATTGATTCCTGTCCAGGATTTTTGCGCCTCTATGACGACCAGCGGAGTTTCGGGCAGATGCGGCGTGTGCGGCAGGTATGAGTCCTCCAGACTGTTGGCGGCAGTAGTAGTCACAGTTGTTCCGGCAGCGTCGAGCAAGCCTGTACTTTTATCTGTGGGCCAATCCATCAATTCGCTTTGGAAGATGATGAAGTAAATGTATTGCTATTTTAGATGCCTCAGCCCACAAATTCTTCGGCCCGAAGCGCGCAACAGAGTGGGTTTCGTATGACATGGCAGTTTAGACAAGGGAGAGTCACACCGTCAAGCATGGGCAACAATCGGTCAGCGTTTATTCAGAGAGGTCAGTACCGCAGGCGGTACTGACCTCTATGCTCTAGCCAAGAGAGTAAGCCCCGCCAGGGGCGACATAATTGATGCTTACTTTATGTCGCCCCTGGCGGGGCTTGCTCTTAATGGTTGAAGTAAGCCTACGTTACGGACGTGGGCTACTGTTGTTCAGCCCCTGCGTAGGGGCTAATACCGAAAGTTGCGATCCTTTCAGTATCCGCAATCGGGAGCATCGTTATTCGTAATCGTCCATGTGACATTACCGGAACACGATACTACCTGATAAAGAAAGCATCCATTGATGTCTTCGCTGATGACCTTGATCTGTCCTCCGCTGCAATCGGCGCTGCTTATCGTTGCAGACTGTCCAGTGGCGATAGTTTGCCCGTTAAGCTGATCTGCACCCCAGTTGTCCTGATCCGTCGGCGATAAATAGACGTGACGAATCTCCAGATTGGAATTGTTCACAACCGTGATGCTTGCGCCTGTCTGTGCCCTCGTCAACAGCGGTACGACCAGAGCCGCAACGCAGAGGAGGAGAGTTGTGAAGGTAACCAGTCGGTAAGCGGCGACGCTTCTCCCGTTCTTAAGAGAGCTTTTCATAAGAAAAAAATCCTTTCCCATCACTTGAGAGTTAACCTTTGCCGATCATAGGGCGAGCGCGGCTCGAAGCCTTGGCCTCGGTGGCTGCTCCTTCGAGCCGCACTTCCCCTGTATTACTCATCAATGATCGGCGCTTACGGACAGCTACTGTTAACGGTGTAATGCGGCCCGTCATCAACGGCAGCGCCGCCGCCCTGATTCGCAGGCACTGTCACCTTGGCCGTGACCGTCGTTTCATTACCCGACGCATCTCTGACCCTGAACGTAATCGTGTAGACACGCCCGTTGCTGCCGCCGTCACGCTCTGAGCGCAACTGCACAGACTTGCAACCGGACGCAATCACGATGTCGTTCGAGGTGTTGCCGTCACCGTTACCGTTCTCGGTTTCGTCACTCGTTACCTTAGAGATAACTACGCTATTGATATTGATACTTGTATCGCATGTATCGCTAGCGCTTGTCACGAAGTCCGTAATGTTAAAGGTCTGGTACTTGTGATTGGGCGGCCACATCGAGTGAGCCTGCCCGTTGAGCGTAATCACGGGCTTGGTGCTGTCCACGACCTGCACCGTTCGCGTGCTTGTTGCCGTGTTGCCCGGTACATCATGCGCCGAGTAGGTGATGGTGTAGGTTCCAGGAACATTGGCATTGACTGTGCCCGATGATGTCACTGCGACTGACCCGTCGCAAGCATCGTTCGCAGTCGCACCCGGATCGGTGAATGTCGTATGGCACTCGACCGTCATCGGATTAGCTCCGGTGATTGTGATTACAGGTGGAGTAGTGTCATTGACTGTGACCGTTTGCGTGGCCGTCGCCGTATTGCCTGCCGCATCGGTCGCCGTGTAGGTCACCGTAGTCGTTCCCTTCGGGAATGCGTTGCCCGCAGGGACGCCGCTACGTGTGACAGTAACACCCGCGCAGTTATCGCTGGCCGTAGCATTGCCGAGTTGGGCATCGCTGACAACCGCACTGCACGAAGTCGCGCCAGCACCTGTTCCAACTGTCACTGCTCCCGGAACAGATGTGAACGAAGGCGGCGTGCTGTCAATGACTGTGATGGTCTGAACGGCGCTTGAGCTATTGCCCGAGCTATCCGTTGCAGTAAAGGTGCGCGTGATGATACGCGGACTGCTGGCAGAGCCTGCGCCGCTACTCGATTCAGACACGGTTACCGTAGGCGTGCCGCAGTTATCATACGGCGGAACTGTCTGCGGGTTACCGTTAGCGTCGAACGGAGGCCCAGTTGCCTGTGACGGATTTGCCGCAGGCACTTCGCTCGGGCAGGTGTAGCTTGCATCCGCAGGAGCGAAGATGACCGGCGGCGTATCGTCAACAACCGTCACATGCTGCGTGGCCGTCACAGAATTACCTGCGCCGTCAACAGCCGTGTAGGTAACGGTCGTAGTCCCTTTCGGGAAGACGTTGCCAGACGGGACACCAGAGCGTGTGGCGTTCACAGAGCCACAGTTGTCTTCGGCGTCCGCTGCCCCCAATCGCTCATCGCTTACGAACACAGCGCATGTATTAGCGTCGGGGCCTGTGCCGATGGTTACATCCGCCGGTGCCGTAACTGTCACGGTTCCGCTGTTGGTCGCGGCAATCGTAACGCTCTGAGTGCAGGTCGCCGTGCGTCCCTGCGCATCTGTGGCCGTCCATGTAACTATCGTCTGACCACGCGGGAACGGGTCGGTCAGTTCGAGACCGTCAGCGCGAGTCGCGTCCACGGTCGCGCCGCTGCTCGCCGTCGGTGTACCCAACTCCTGAGCAGTCACCGTAGCGCTGCATTCGCCAGTGGCGGCGTTCTTCGAGACGTTGGACGGGCACGAGATGGTCGGGCCTCCCGTATCTGTCACCGTAACGGTGAAGCTACAACCGCCGCCACTCTCGGAAGTGACGTTCACAGTTGTTGTGCCGACCGTAAAGAATGTGCCGGACGCGGGCACAGAAGTAACTGACCCGCAATCGCCTGTAGTATCGGGCGAGAAGCTGACATAGGTGCCGCGCTGACCGCTCACGGTCGTCGTGGCGGACGTATTGATGTTGTCCGGGCATTCGAGCACGCAGGGCTGAGACGCGCCGCCCACGACATTAACCGTAGAGGTCTCTGTATTGTCGTCGGCGAGCAACTCGGTCGTCGCGCTTGATATGGTTGCCGTGTTGGAGATAACAGTACCGGCTGGCGTGCCGGGCGTTATCTGGTAGATCAGTGTAAACCGGGCAGAAGCGCCCGGAGCTAATGAATCTATAGTGCAGTTGGTCGTGCCCGTGCTGTCCACTTCCGGGTTCGTGCAGGTGAAGGTCGGGCCTGAGTCCTGACTCTCGGACACGAAAGTGGTGTTAGCAGGCACAGCGTCTGTGACCTGCACGCTCGTCGCGGGGTCTGGCCCGCGATTGCTTAACCAGAGCGTGAAGGTGATGTCCGTGCCGTTCGTCCCGACTGTCGTAATGCCGTCCGTGTTATTGGAGTCGTACATTACTAGATCGGCGATGGCGGCTGCCGGGTCGCTGACTTTGAAGAATGCGCTGGTTCTCACGGAAAAACGTGATCCCGGAACGCTGTTTATTCTCCATGTCCCGCGATTATCATACGTGCTGCTATCAACGGTTGTAGTTTGCGTACCCGGTAACGTGAATGAAAACGTTTGCGGGTCGGTTGAAATGGGCACAACCTGCCGAATGTTACCGGCAGCATCAATCAAGGCAAGCCGCCGAGGAATAACGGACAAGCTTGGCCCGCCCGATACTTTTGCGCAAACCGTATCACCCAGATTGAAAGAACTCTGCTCGGTGGTACAGTCGGAAGCATAAGTTGTGATTGCATCCGGGGCCGGAGGTGGAGGAGGTCCTTGAGGCATCAATGCGGAAAACAAGCTTGGTCTATTCACTTCAGGCAGATTGTTAATTAGCCTTGAAGGACTGCTCTCGCTCACAATAGTCTTACCCGCAGTGGCGGGATTGGACGATGAAGCTGAGCCGGTTCGACCGTGTTTATAAAATGAGGCAGAAGAAGAAGCGGTAAAAAGGGCCGTCGCAAGCAAGGCGATCAAGAAAAAGATCGCAGTTGGGCGTCCGGCCCTCGTAACGAAGCGTGTCGCTAACGACACATTTATTTTTGATACGAAAGGGATGGACATTAGTAGGTCTCCTTGCTAGATGCACAAGAGGTGTTAACCCCTACGTGCTATAAATCGCCTGGAATGGGGAACTGAGCGAAAGTGACCCACTCAAAAACTGGCATTCGTAACTCCCCTCATCTCTGAGACGCTGGCGACCAATCTTCACACCCTTCAGTCAATAGTGCTGCCTGAAGGTTTCCGCCCGCCAATTGCTTCGCCCGCGTGCGGCAGTGGATTATTCAAGAAGTTGGAGCCTGCCCCACATGCCCGCCTCCCGAAAGAGACGGGCATGTGTAGAGCATGCGAGAGTTGACCAAAAAACCTACTGCTGTCCGACCCCGTTCGGTGTAGTTCCTGCTGCCGTGTTACCGCTAATCTGGTTGTTCCCGTGCGAGTTGATTCCGCCGCCAGCCGCACCGCTTGCCGAGGCCAGCCCCGAAGCGTTCTGCATGAGGCTGGTGTTCGAGATGTCAATGATTGAGCCGGTTCCGCCATTCCTGATACCTGCCGACCCGTTGCTGGCTATGAAAGTGCTCTCGACGTTCACGGTTCCGTCAGTTACACCAGCCGCCATGCTGATACCGTCGGTGCCGTTGAAAGCGATATAAGAGTTGCGAACGTGCGCGTGGCCGTGTGTGCCTATGACCAGGCCGTTGGTCGTCATCTTCTCAATTCTGACATTATCCACATTTGCAACCACGAAGCCTGTTGTCGTCACGACATTGATACCGACGTTGCAGTTCTGGATGTTCGTATCCTTCACATGAAGGGTAGCGCCTGACGCTGTGTGCGAGAAGTTGATGCCTTCCTGCGTAAATGCCGCTATGTAGCAGTTTTCCACATGCAAGGCATTGCCCTGAGTGAAATTAATGCCTCTGATGCCGGTGCGCTGGCCTACTGCGCCGCTACTTCCTGTTCCGTTAATTGTTAGATGGCGTAAGGTCACTCTTCTTTCCGGGTCGTTGGCATTCACACCGACGTTGACGTTGACCCCGTTTGTTCCGCTGGCGAGTATGGAGGTTATGCAGCAACCGTCAATGGTGATTGACTTGGTGATGGTTATTGTGCCGAATCCTGCCGGGTCTAGCGCGTCAATCTCGCCGCCGATGAAGGTCTTCGATATAGCGCCCGCAAAAGTTTTACATGGAGCGGTGCGGCTGCAAGGATTAACATCATCGCCAACGCCCGATACCCACGTTCGCGTGGCCTGAGCCTGCGCTGCTATGCTGATGGCTAAAGTGAAAGCAAAGAGCGTAAGGATTCTAAGGGTAATTTTGGTCATTTCTATCTCCTTAAATGGGGTGGTTATTGTTTACGGTGGGACGCCTGCAACAACGTGTGCCTGACCAGCGCGGTCGATAGCGACGATCACCGAACGAAACTAACAGTCTGATTAGAATCTGGAACGGCCACGGCGTGGCGCGCACCACGCGAATTGCCGTTGAAGGGCAGCCAGCCTCTTCCTCCGGGCTGGGGGCGAACTATTTGCATCCTTCGTAGGAGGCGAGCACGACAGAGACCGAGGAGCGGTAGAGGAGCGTATACTTTACGCGCCTGTTAACCGCCCGAGGAAGTCTGATTGAAGTAGTGCCGTGCTCAATCTTATCAATCCGGGGGGCGAGAGCTAATTCGCCCCTCTCATCTTTAGCCCCGTATCTGGGAACGGAGCGATTCAACATTTTCATTCTCCGGCCTGCCTCGTTGCCGAAGTGGCAGGCCGGAGAGTGATAAATTAGGCCGAGAAAAGTGAACCGTTCACACTACTGAATAGTGACAAGTCCACCGTTAGGCGCACCGGGAACGCCGTTAAGCGCACTCCTGTTCTGACCGTCCGTCTGAACGGTTCCCACGGCGTTTATTCCCGTACCGTTTCCGATTATCCAGTTGCTCATGGTGCGTATACTGGCCCCAACGACTGAGGCGTTAATCCCTATACCGTCGTTATGGGCTATGACGGAATCCTGAACTGTTAACAGACAATTGGTAGCGCTGGATGCCTTGACGCCATCGCCAGTGTTGCGTGCTATCTCGCTGCGAGTAATGGTGACGACGCCGTTGCCCTGTGCGTTAACGCCCGTCGTGTTTCGATTGATGTGGGAATTAACGATATTGGCGACGCCGAAGCCTGCGGTGGCCGAGACCCTGATTCCTATCGCGGTGTTTCGGATTACGCTATCTACCACACTCAGGTTACCGTCCGTGCTGAAAGTTGCATTGATGCCGTTCTGTGTGAAGCCATCAATGACAACATTTTCGACGAACACGCTCGTGGCAGAGGCGGTACTGGTCGCGATGCTGATGCCGTTAAGCCCGGTGCTCGTTCCGGTGCAGGGCGCAGCGCAAGTGCCCGTCCCGTTGATCGATAGATTGCGTAGTCGAACAGCATGCTTCGGGTCTGAGGTCGAGGTGGTCGTCAGGTTGATGACGACACCATTTAACCCACTTGCCAGAATCGAGGCGAACGTTCCGGCACCGTCAATGGTAATTGACTTGGTGATGGTCACTGTGCCGTATCCACCTGCATCAATGACGTCAATCTCGCCGTCAACGTTGGTCTTCGATATAGCGCCCGCAAAAGTTTTACATGGAGCGGTGCGGCTGCAAGGATTAATATCGTCGCCCGTGGCTTGCACCCACGTTCGCGGGGCCTGAGCCTGCGCCGCCATGCTGATGGCTAAAGTGAAAGCAAAGAGCGTAAGAATTCTAAGGGTGAATCTGGTCATGTTTTTCTCCTCAATTGATTGTTACTACTCTTATGGTGCGACGGCTGCAATCTGCTTGCTGTTTAATCAGCGCGTCGAAATTGATGTCAAAACCTTTGGATAGCGACTTCGCGATGGGTGCCAATCGAGGTATCATCTTCTTTCGCGAAAGCGGGCGATGTTTTTATGCTAAATCGAGCGATATGTCAACCCCTCATCATGTGAATATGTTGTTAACTGCTTGGCCCAACGCTTCCCGGTCGGCTTTCTTGACAGGTTTTGACTACGAAACCTATACTCAGCCGCTCGTCTGAGCTTCGCCAGATGCGAGGCCATAAAACTTAAAGTCCCCGCAATGCTTGGCTTTCCCTATAAATTGGGCCAATAGCTAATAGAACCGGGTTCACAGAAAATAGAGTCAAGCCGCATATCTCCCGATAGCCACTAGAAACTTATGCGAAATCTGTTTGTTACAGGCGGCGCAGGCTTTATAGGCTCCTGCTTCATCAGGCTTGCACTCGCAGAATTTCCTGACTGCCGTATCACAAATTTCGATGCCCTGACTTACGCTGGAAATCTCGATAACCTCGCCGGTTTGGACGAAAGCCGCCACCGCTTCTGGCGCGGTGACATCACAGACCGTGATGCCGTTCTTGCTGCGCTTGTGGACGGGACGGACGCAATAATTAATTTTGCAGCCGAATCTCATGTTGACCGCAGCATAGCCTCTGCACACGAGTTCTTAAGGACGAACGTTATGGGTACGCAGGTGCTCCTTGACGTTGCGCGCGAGCGCGAAGTAGGCCGATTCGTTCATATCAGTACAGATGAAATAATGGGGAGTCTTCCAGAAAACGCAGACGTTTTCTTCACCGAAAGCTCGCCGTTTGCGCCGAACAGCCCTTACGCCGCCTCAAAGGCCGCAGCCGAGCATCTGGTGCGCGCCGCACATCACACTTTCGGCCTTGACACGGTTATTACGCGCTGCGGCAATAACTACGGCCCAAGACAGTTCCCGGAAAAATTTCTACCGCTGATGCTCGCCAACGCTATGCGAGATGAAGCCATCCCGGTTTACGGCGACGGCCTAAACGTGCGCGACTGGGTTTACGTTGAAGATCACTGCCGCGCGATACTTCAAGTGATGGCGCGCGGGCGCGCGGGCGATGTTTACAACATAGGAGCGCGCAACGAGCGGCGCAACATTGATGTGGCCCAATCGGTCTTGAAGATTCTGGGGAAGCCGGCCTCGCTCATCAAATTCGTCAAGGATCGTCTGGGCCATGACCGTCGCTACGCAATTGATCCCGCGAAGTTAGAGACTGAACTCGGCTGGCATCCACTTGAGACGTGGGAGAGCGGGCTTGAGAAGACCATTCGCTGGTACAGAGAGAATTCCGAGTGGGTCGAGCGAGCGCGTAGCGGCGCATACCGCGAATACTACGCTCGTCAATATGGCAATTTAAGTCTGGAGTCTGGAGTCTAAAGTCCGGAGTCGAAAGCCAAAAGCTTTTCTCTTCTGACTCCAGACTCTGAGACTCCAGACTCCAGACTTGTTTATGAGAGTTTTAGTAACGGGCGCTGGCGGCATGGTGGGTCGCGCGGTTGTTGAGCATTGCAAATCGCGCGACGATGAAGTCTTTGCTTACGATCATAAAAGTTTGGACATCGCGGACGAAGCGCAGGTTGGCGATGCTTTCGATAACGACCGACCTGAAATAGTCATCAACTGCGCCGCGTGGACTGATGTTGACGGCTGCGAGCTAGACCACGAGCGCGCACATCGCGCGAACGCACGTGGGCCTGAGATGCTGGCAAGCCACAGCCGACGCATAAGGGCCGGGCTGATCACAATTTCGACCGATTACGTTTTCGATGGAGAGAAAGAGGGCTTTTATACACAGCGCGACGATCCCAATCCGCAGAGCGTTTATGCTCTGTCCAAGCTTGAGGGCGAGCGTCGCGCTTGCGCTGCGTCAGCGCGCACGACCGTTGTGCGTACCGGTTGGGTCTTCGGGACGGGAGGTAAGAATTTTTTGAGTCGCATCACGGAGTATGCAGAGAGCGGCAAGCCTTTGAAGGCAATCACGGACGCCTACGGCACGCCGACTTATTCTGTAGATTTGGCGGCGCGTTTGCGCGAGCTTGCGCTGCTTGATCTGCCCGGACTCTACCATGTGGTAAACGGCGGCGCTGGCGCAAGCTTCGAGGAGTTCGCGCGCGAGTCATTGATAGTAGCCGGGCGCGACACTTCACTCATAGAGAGCGTGAGCATGGACACTCTCTCTCGCCCCGCGCCGCGACCGCGCAACTCGCGTCTTCGCTGCATAGTCTCCGAAGCAATAGGACTCAAGCCCATGCGCCACTGGCGCGAGTCGCTTGAAAGCTTCATACGGCTGGCTGGCGTGAGCTAAGAGAGTCAGGGAGCTTAAGCCATCTGAGAACTCTGTTGGGTCTTATCAGACAGCTTCTAAAGCGCGTGCGCGTCCCCTTCGCTTTCGTGCCCGCCGCACGGGGCTGCAACCTGTCCTCTTCTTACAGCATCTGCTACACTTGCCACTGCGCGCTTCTCTGCTATTATTAAGCTTCTATTTGGTGCGCTCGCCGCCCGGCAATTTTTAAGATGAAGGCTTGAAGTTTATGGTGTCTCAAGATAATCGCTTGCTTCCGTTGCCGCAAGAACGTGGCCTTGACAGGCCGCTCAGCAGTCTCCCTCACTCGAAGTCATACGGATACGGCGCTGGGGCAGAAGCAACGCACCTGCGCGATTACATCAACGTCGTGCTCAAGCGCAAGTGGCTTATATTGACGCTCATGCTGGTCGTCACCAGCCTTGTAGCCATACAGATGTATCGTCTGCCCTCCATCTATCAGGCGGAGGCTACCATACAGATTGAGCCGAAGCATGACAGCATTCTCAAGGCCGGAAGCAACGTGGTCATCAACACGGGCGGCGGGCAGGACGCGCAATACTGGAACACACAACTGAAACTTCTGGAGAACCCTGCGCTCGCACGCCAGGTCGCGTTAACACTAGACCTTCAGAACAATCAAGCCTTTTTTGGCAATCAATCGCAGCAGGGCGTCTTCAGCGCATTGCGCAGAATCTTTTCATCCGAAAGAACGACGAATGCTCAGCCCGCCGCGCACTCGAACATTCCCGTAGTCAGCGAAGAGCGTGCGCGGGAAGAGCAGCTAACGCCGGAGCAATTAAACAAGTTAGAACCTTACGAGGATACGCTGGCCGGCAGTCTGACGGTCGAGCCTGTCATGTCAACCAATCTGGTCACGCTCAAGTTCACGCATCCCGACCCGGCGCTCGCGCAGAAGATCGTCAACACTTTCGCAGACACTTTCGTTTACAACAACTTCGAGCGCGAGACACAAGGGACGGCCAAGGCAACCGAACTGCTGGCGCAGAAGATAGCGGAACTGCAACTGGACATCAGGCGGCAAGAGGAGCAGCGCGTCAACTACATCAGGGAGAACGATCTGCCTCCATCGAAATCTCCGGGCGCAGACCTCTCAGCCGAAAGGCTTGCGCAATTGAGCAAGCAACTGCTCGACGCCGAGAACGAGCGCAAGAATCTTCAGGCGCTATACGAATCGGCTGCCCGCCAGTCCGACCCGAACTCTATTCCCGATGTCGCCGATAACAAGCGTGTAGCAAGCCTTCGAGAACAACTCGACCAGAAGAAGCAGAAGAGAGCGGAGTTGCTGGTCATCTATACGGAAGAGTGGCCCGAAGTTAAAAGAATTGACGAGCAGATAAAGACGCTTGAAGAGGCTCTGTCGAGAGCGCCGCGTGAAGTGCTGGCGACGATGAAGTCTAAGTACGAAGCAGCCGTAAACCGAGAGAACAGCCTGCGCGCAGCTTACAACCAGCAGCACGGCGAGTTCTCGCAGCAGACGCAGGCGCAGATTCAACTGACGATGATGGATCAGGAGATTGAGACTAACACTCAATACCTGAACACTCTGTTGCAGCGCCAGCGCGAGCTTGAGAACACCTCGACCGATACGATGAAGACCAACAACGTGAGCGTCTCGCAGTACAGCCGCGTGCCGCGCTCTCCGGTTGGCCCACCGCGCCTGCGCAACATTTTCATAGCCTTCCTGCTTAGCCTGGGCGCGGGCATCGGCCTGGCGTTTCTGCTCGATTATTTGGACGACACGCTCAAGTCCGTCGAAGACGTTGATCGTTACCTGCACCTTCCTGCGCTGGCGCTCATTCCATCCACGCGCAGCGAGCAGCGCCTGCGATTGAAAGGCGGCGGCGCACCGGCAGAGCCTGGTGATGCCACAGCGCTCGCGCTCCTAACGGACGCTCGCTCGTCCATAGCGGAAGCCTATCGCCACCTGCGAACTTCCATACTGCTTTCATCCGCAGGCCAGCCGCCGAAGACCATCCTAGTGACTTCGAGCCAGCCTTCGGAAGGCAAGACCACTACGGCTGTGAACACGGCGGTCATGCTGGCGCAGACGGGCGCTGACGTTCTGATAGTTGATTGCGATCTGCGCCGTCCTCGCCTGCACGCGCAGTTCAACATCTCGAACGCGCGCGGCGTCACCAACTACCTTTCGGGCGAGGCCGGACTGGATGAGATTCTGCAAAGTTACGAGAGGCTTCCGAACCTGAAACTGATGACGAGCGGGCCTGTGCCGCCGAACCCCGCAGAGTTGCTGGGTTCGGACGAGATGCGAAAGCTTCTGGGCGAACTCGGCGAGCGGTTCACGCACGTCATCATTGATTCGCCGCCCGCCATCTCGTTCACGGATGCTTCCATACTCTCGACGCTCGTGGACGGTGTGATACTGGTCGTTCACGGCGGCAAGAGTTCTCGCGCTGTGGTTCGTCGCGCCAAGCAGCAGTTGACTGATGTGGGCGCGCATATCTTCGGCGTCGTGCTAAATAACGTGAAGCTCGAATCAACGGACTACTATTATTACGCTGGCTACTATTCGAGCTATTACAACTCGGACGACGACGCCTCGGAAGTGGCGGACGCCGCAGTGGAAGAGAGCAGGCCGCGTTGATCACAGGGACGCGCCAACCCGTTAGCGCCTCGCGCCGAAGGATACGGCAGCGCGAGGCGCTTCGTCTTTTCGCTCGCGGTCGATGGCGGTCGCGCATGGGAAATTTTGAGACCTACTACTCGCAGCACTCACCGGCCTCGCTCCTCTTGCTGAACAGATGATAGCAACTGACCAAATAACCGTCGGCGTGATTGGCTGCGGCTACTGGGGGCCGAACCTGCTGCGCAATTTTGTCGAGAACGAAGCGGCGCAGCTTCTATGGATATGCGATCTGGACGCCAAACGCCTGGACGCTATGGGGCGGCGATACCCTGCCGCGCGCACCACGCGCGACTATCGCCAGATGCTCGCAGACCCGCATCTTAAAGCAGTCGTCATAGCAACGCCCGTCGCCACACACTACCAGTTCGCGCGCGAGGCTTTGGCCGCAGGCAAGCACGTGCTCATCGAAAAGCCCATCACCTCAGCTTCACGCGAGGCTGAAGAGTTGATCGAGATGGCTGAAGCCGGAGAGCTTGTGTTGATGGTTGACCACACATTCATCTACACGGGCGCGGTTCGCAAGATCAAGGAGATAGTATCGAGCGGCGAGTTGGGCGAGCTTCTATATTTCGATTCAGTTCGGATAAATCTCGGACTCTTCCAGCGCGACATCAACGTCGTCTGGGACTTAGCGCCGCACGACCTCTCCATAATGGATTACATCATGGAGCGGCAGCCGGAAGCTATAACAGCGACGGGCAGTTGCCACATAGAGCGCGGCATAGAGAACATAGCTTATCTCATGCTGAGATTCCCGGACGATTTCATCGCGCACTTTCATTTCAACTGGCTCGCGCCTGTCAAAATCCGCCGCACGCTCATCGCCGGAAGCCGCAAGATGATCGTCTATGACGACACAGAGCCTTCCGAAAAGATTCGAGTTTACGACAAGGGCGTGATGACCACGCGCACCAACGGCGATACGGATAAGGAAGCCGTTTATCAAACGCTCGTCAGCTACCGCACAGGAGACGTGTGGGTTCCGAAGCTGGATCAGACAGAGGCGCTTCATCACATCTGCCAGGAATTTTTAAGCGCGATTACTGAAAAGCGCCGCCCGCTAACGGACGGCCACGCCGGATTGCGCGTCGTTCGCATCCTTGAAGCCGCGCAGGAATCAATAAAGAAGGGCGGCCAGTTGATAGAATTGTAGAAAAGGAGATGGGAAAGCTCGGATTTTTAATTTCTAATTGCACGTCTTTAGACGTGCTTACACTTTCCGCCTTTAGAACGCAATGTCCGATTCAAGTGTAAAGACGAAAATGAATGTTCCTCTATTAGACCTGCGCGCGCAGTACGGCGCTTTGCGCGAGAGGGTGCGCGAGGCCGTTGATCGCGTCTTTGAATCTCAAGGGTTCGTACTCGGCCCCGAGGTCGAAGCGCTCGAAGAGGAGGTCGCGCATTACTCGCAGGCGCGACATGCTATTGCCTGCGCTTCCGGCTCAGACGCGCTTCTTCTTGCGTTGATGGCGCTTGACGTGAAACCGGGCGACGAAGTAATCACTACGCCGCACACTTTCTTCGCAACCGCAAGCGCGATAACTCGTCTGGGCGCTCGCCCCATCTTCGTTGACGTTGACCCGCAAACTTACAACATCAATCCCTCTTTGATTGAAGGAGCGATAACAAAGCGCACGCGCGCCATCATGCCGGTTCACATCTACGGCCAGTGTGCCGAGATGGACGAGATTCTTTCGGTGGCTGCGCGACATTCGATTCCGGTTGTCGAGGATGCGGCGCAGGCAATCGGCGCGGAAGACAAAGAAAGACGCGCAGGCTCGATGGGCGCAATCGGCTGCTTCAGTTTTTACCCGTCGAAGAATCTTGGCGGAGCGGGCGACGGCGGAATGCTCACGACCAATGATGACAGGCTAGCCGAGCGGCTTCGTATGCTGCACGTTCACGGCGGCGTGACGAAATATCACCACACGGAAGTCGGAATCAACAGCCGCCTAGACGCGATTCAAGCTGTGGTCTTACGCGCGAAGCTTCCTCATCTGGACGAATGGTCTGACGCGCGAGCACGCCACGCACAACGCTACCGAGACCTTTTCTCGGAAGCAGGGTTGACCGAAAAAATTGTATTGCCTTTCGTACGAGAGGACGCGCGGCACATCTTCCACCTCTTCATCATACGCGCGGGCCGAGAGCGTGACGCTCTGATGAATCATCTCAGAGAGAACGGCGTCGGCACTGAAGTTTACTATCCTGTGCCGCTTCATCTTCAAGAATGTTTCCGGTATCTGGGCTACAGCGAAGGCGATTTCCCGGAATCCGAGAGCGCCGCGCGCGAAACGCTTGCGCTTCCCATCTACCCGGAGTTGAGCGACGAGCAACTGTGGTACGTCGTTGACGTGATACGGCAATTCTTTCCTGAGTAGAGGCAGAGGACAAATCCTCTGCTTTTACATTTCTTGCCGTCTCAGAATAGTGTGTAGATGAAGGGAGCAAGCGCGGAAGATTGCGCGAAGATGAGAAGCGCGCTCATCAGCACCAGGACGATGACGATTGGCAGGAGCCAGTATTTTTTGTTCTGCGATAGGAAGAGCCAGATTTCGCTGGCGAGTCTGAGTTTGCCCATCAGAGGATTTTCACCCGTAACCTTCTCTTAATAATCTTCTCTTCTCAAAACAGCCGCTCGAACTGCTCCCTCTTCTGCCTTGTCGTCTTGCGCTTGATCCAGTAGCTATCTCGCCCTGGCTTGCGACGGTCAAGCGGGTCGCGCCCGAAGAGACGCGCCAGCAGATTATAAGGCGTGAAGACGCCGTAGAACATCAAGCCCAACAGCACGCGACTGTTGACGTAGCCAAGCGCAACGGCCAGACGCATCCATGCGTAGTGAAAGCGGCGAGCAAGCGGCGGGATAAACAGACCCGTGAGGAGCAGCAGAAAGCCTATGCCGCCTAGCACCGCCACGACCGTCATGCGACCGCGATGATAGTTCCACGCGGCTATAAGAAGCAGCACGGCGGCAACAAGCAGCGCAGTCTTGCGCGCCTGCGCGTTTGTGATTTCCGCCTTGCGCTCGTCGTCAAGTTTTTGCAGCGGCTCAATCAAGCTGGAACTCCTCCTGCCACGCCCCGGCGTCGTCAACAAAGAGCGCCTCGCCTATGTCGCGCTTATCAAGAATATAATCGCCCATCACAAGACAATCCATTTCGGTACGCATAAAACAGGTGTAAGCCTGCTCCGGCGTGCAGACGATGGGTTCGCCCCGAACGTTGAAAGAGGTGTTGACCAGAACGGCGCAGCCCGTCAGCCGCTCAAACTCCGCTATCAGGTCGTAGTAGATGGGACTCTCATCGCGCCTGACGGTCTGTATGCGCGCAGAATAATCAACGTGAGTGATTGCCGGAATGCTTGATCGCGGCACGTTCAATTTATCAATGCCGAAAAGCTTCTCCTGCTCGTCGGTCATAGAAATGCGCAGGCGTTGGTTTACGGGCGCGACCAGCAGCATGTAGGGCGAGTCAGCGTCCATCTCAAAATAGTCGGAGACGCGCTCGCGCAAAACCGACGGCGCGAACGGGCGAAACGATTCCCTGTACTTTATTTTGAGATTCATCTGCGACTGCATGCGGGGCGAGCGCGGGTCGCCCAGAATGCTTCTAGCTCCCAGAGCGCGCGGGCCGAACTCCATGCGCCCCTGAAACCACCCGACCACTTTCTCTTCCGCCAGAAGACGCGCGGCATGCCCGGCCAACTCCTGATGCTCTACGCGGGCGTACTTTGCTCCCGTCGTTTCAAGAAAAGCCTGTATCTCTTCATTTGAAAACGATGGGCCAAGATATGCGCCCTTCATGGCGTCCGCGTGTCCACTCGAAATCGTGCGCGGGTTGTCGAGATACTGATACCAGACAGAGAGAGCCGCGCCCAGGCTTCCCCCGGCGTCGCCCGCAGCAGGCTGAATCCACACGTTCTCGAATGGCCCCTCGCGCAGGATTCGACCGTTGCCCACGCAGTTCAATGCGACGCCGCCCGCCAGACAGAGATTCTTCTCATCAGTCTCACGATGCACGTGACGAGCCATGCGCAGCATAGCCTCTTCGACCACTTCCTGAACCGAGCGCGCCAAATCCATATCGCGCCGGGTCAACTCGCCTTCAGGTTTTCGCGGCGGCCCGCCGAACAACTGGTTGAATGCGGCGTTCGTCATGGTGAGTCCCTGGCAGTAGTTGAAATACTTCATGTTGAGCCGCAGACTTCCGTCTTCGCGCAGGTCAACCAGCTCGTCAAGAATTTTCTGAACATATAGCGGCTCGCCGTAAGGCGCGAGTCCCATGACTTTGTACTCACCCGAATTTACTTTGAAGCCCGTGTAGTAAGTGAAAGCTGAATAGAGCAAGCCGAGGCTGTGAGGAAAATGAAGCTCGCCCAGCAGGTGCAGCTCATTTCCCTTCCCGTAGCCGTAGCTGCTCGTAGCCCACTCGCCAACGCCGTCCATCGTCAGCACAGCCGCAGATTCAAAAGGCGAAGGGTAGAATGCGCTGGCCGCGTGCGATTCGTGGTGCTCCGTGAATAAAACTTTTCCTTTGTACTCGCACCTTTCCTCAATCTGCTCGCGTATCCAGAGTTTTTCGCGCAGCCAGAGCGGCATCGCCATCAAAAACGAGCGAAGCCCGCGCGGCGCATAATCAATGTAGGTTTCCAGTAGGCGCTCGAATTTCAATAGCGGCTTGTCGTAGAAAGCTATCAGGTCAACTTCCTGGCCGGAGATTCCGCCCTCTTTCAAACAGTACGAGACCGCATGGCGCGGAAAACGATGGTCATGCTTCTTGCGCGTGAAGCGCTCTTCCTGAGCCGCAGCGACAATCTCGCCGTCGCGCACAAGAGACGCGGCAGAGTCGTGGTAGTAAGCGGATATTCCCAGAATGTGCATTGGAGAATGCTACTTCCAACCTTGCGGAAAGATAAGTTAACACACGATTTTTATGGAGTAAAATCGGGCAATAGCAAGGCAGGGCTATTTATTGTTGAATGAAAGGGAGGGAATAACTCACCCCTGCAAGCCGGGGAGAGCACGTAGGATGCGCCGCAGATGGTAAGGGCAATTTGAGATTTGAAATCTCAAATCTGAGATTTCTGATTCTAGATTTGAAATCCTCTGCGCTCTTCGGTGCCTGCGATGGTGAAATATTTTCCACGTTCAACTCAAGCTTGAACAGACTTTGGGCCAATAGCAAGAGCGAACGGGTTTTCCGTCTCGCGCAGTTGTATGATAACTTCACGTCTTCAGTAAAGGAATACACCTGCTGGATTGCGGCATCAGACTCGAAGGCGTCAGATGATGCGAACGTGAGAATAATTCAGACCTCTTACAGTCCTTAGTTTGCAACCGGGCACTCAACTGGGTTTGCGTAAGCGAGCGCCACTTAATGCTTCAGACTCGATTGAATAAAGGCAAAAGTCTCTTCTGTCATCATACAGACCTGCGTTTAATAGGCCAGCGCTATTCTCTTCGTGCGCCTCTTACCGTCTGTTTAAATTCGCGTCTCTTAAGCCGCATAATTCTCTGCATCATCATGGCCTGCGGTGCTTGCGTTTATGCGAGCGCGAAGACCAACCCTCCCGTGCTCGTCAGCGAGCCGGACTCCACACGCGCCATAGCGCTGGAATCCGTAACATTCACTCAGGAGCCTTTCTCTACGACTTCGCCCTGCGCGTTGGGCGAAGACCAGCGCACGCGCGTAATGCTCTTCGCGCTGAACCTTGGGTTGCAGCCGGGCGAGGATTTGTCTGCTCTGACGGCGGACGCTGAAGACGCAGCGCACAAACATTACGATTTGAAGGTTGAATATGTCGGGCACATTCCGTCGCAGGAATGGCTGAGCACAGTGATTCTCAAGTTGAATGAAGACATGGGGGACGTTGGCGACGTGCTTGTGCGCCTCAGCTACAACGGCACGGCGAGCAATCGCGTGCGAATTGGCATAGGCCACACGGGCGGCGGCCCACCCGATGATAGCGGCGCGACACCTACGCCCGCCCCGCCATACACCATCAAAGGACGAGTTATAGAGTACGGGGCCGGGCTGGGCGGTGTGCTGGTGACATTAACGGGGGCGCAAAACAAGCAAGCCGTCACGGACGACAACGGTTTTTATTCGTTCACTGTCACGGAAGCAGGCGACTACACCGTGACTCCATCGAAAACCTACTATGACGTTACCCCGCAGAGTTTAGTCTTCAACAATCTGAGCAATCACCAGACGGGCGCAAACTTTGACGCCAAGCGATACACTTTCGCCGTCAGCGGTCGGGTTACAGACGAAGCTCACGACGAGATAGCCGGAATCATAGTCAATCTAAGCGGCGGACAAACGTTTTCGACGATGACCGATAGCAACGGTAACTATTCTTTCCCGCAAGTTGCTGCCGGACTGAGCTACACGATTACGCCCGTGTCTACAATCTTCTATAATTTCAACTCACAGAGCATCAACAATCTAATCAACTCCGAGGAGCATAATTTCACAGCCGCTCTACGCGAATACGACATAGCGGGTCGTGTGACGGACGGAGCAAACGGCATAGGCGGCGCGACCGTCAGCTTGAGTGGCTCCGAGACGAAAACAGTTCAAACGGACGATGACGGAAACTATTCTTTCAAGGCGCTCGCGGCGGGCGATTACACAGTCACAGCATCGAAGACGCGCTACATCTTCAGCCCGCAAAGCCAGAGTCTCATCAGGCTAAGCAGCGCGCAGACCGTCAACTTCAACGGAGCTTTGCAGAACACGATAACAGGTCGAGTGACGGACGCAGGCGGGCGCGGGCTTATAGGCGTGACCATCACGTTGAGCGGCTCTGAAAACGCAAAGACCGTCACCGACGGCGACGGCAACTATTCGCTCTCGGCAACGGCGGGAGGCTTCTACACTGTGACGCCTTCGATTGAGCAGGACTACTACACTTTCGCGCCCGCCTCGCAAGCCTTCAACAGCTTGACGAGCGATCAGACCGCGAATTTCAGCGCGACGCTCCTTCCCGTTCCGAATCCTTTCACCGTGCTTGAATTCGATGGCTCGCCGAAGAGTGTAGATTACGGCTACTACTGGAATCCGAACGTGAACCTGGGCCACTTCTACTGGGAGTTCTGGGCCAGGCCGGGAAATAATGCCAGCTCGACCTACATGCTGTCGGACGGCTACGGCGGAGCGCACGCGCTGCTCTTCGGCGTTGCCAACTACGGCGCAAGCGAACCCGGTCGCTATCAACTGCTCGGCGACATCTACGATGAAATTCCAGACCTCAACCACACCTACTATTTCGGCGGCGACCAGGGGCCTGCCGTAGGCGAGTGGGCGCACATGGCCGTCGGGTGGGACGGCCAGAACATCATCACCTATTACAACGGCGTCCCCGTAGGCAGAACCTCTTTCACGGGTAGCAGACGCACGCCGGGGTTTGAAGGCGGGGGAAGCCGCCTTCTGATTGGCGGATCAGACCACAGCAATTTTGTAGGGCGCATAGCTGAAGTGCGCGGCTACGAGGACAGCAACCCGCGCGAAGACGCAACGGACGCACGCAATGTCGAATCATCTTTCATCCCGCAAACGGTCTTCTCCGTCGAAGGCAATCTCCTAAGCTACTTCTTCAGACCGAGCGAGCGGGTCGCAGACCTTTCACGCGGCTACAACGGCATCGCGCACGCGGGGCAAGTGCGCGGCACCATCAACGGTATTCTCAATCCTTGCCCGAGTTGTCCGCCTCCGCAGTTTGTCACAGACACTACAGCGCCGAACTTCGTTACCAACGCGCCGCCGCAGCCCGTTTCCGTTCCCGCCCCGTCGCCCGCACCCGAAGGAGCGATGGTCTTCGACTCGTTCGGGCGCGACAATTCGACCTACCTGTTCGACGCGACGGGCGGGCTTGACTCTACAGAAGGAGGGTCTGCCGGGCAGCAAGTCTGGCAGGTTTATCCAGTCTTATCCGGCCACAAGCCTTTCGGCATTCTCAACGGCGTAGCGGTGCTCTTAGGCAACAGCACTTCAATCGCGTGGGTTCAGACGGGTTCAGCCACAGCGAATTTAGAAGTGAGCGCAGAGCGACGCTCGCGCTTCTGGAACAGCGGCGTCAGCACAGGCTTGAGCTTTCGAGTGACGGACGAAAGGAACTATTTCTTCGCATACACCAGCGGCGACTTGCCGGACAATCAGAAGCTCACGCTGGGCTTTTACATGGACGGACACCGAACCGATTACGTGACGGGCTGGAGCATGCCCGCTCACTGGACTACGCTGCGTGTGTTGACGACGAGCGCGGGCAGCATCATCGTCTATGCAGACAGCACGCTCGTTTTCTCTATGAACACGGGCATCATGGCGACCGCAACAGGCGCGGGACTTTATAACAACGCGCCCGACCTTGCGCTCGTAAATCGCTGGGACAACTTCACTGTTTACGATGCGCCGTGACGTTAGAGTTTAGTTACTGCGGAGTAATGACGAAAGAGCAATTCACCACCGAAGACACCGAAGAGCGCAGAGATTACACAGAGACATTCAACTCTCTGTGCTTCCTCCGTGTACTCTGTGTCTCTGTGTTGAGTTAGTCATACCCGTTATTCAAGAACCAATAGACTACACTTGATTCAAGCTCGCATCTTCTTCATCTCTGATTTCATGTTATATTGTGCAGCACAAGGTTAAGCGTGGCGCAACGCTTGTTCGCGTCGCATTGAACATAACAGCAACTCTTTTTCACGCCTCCATACTATGCTCGAAAATTCCCAGACGCTCGACACGCTGACCGGGACGGTGAAGGGGCCGGGCGAGATGCCTCACGAATTCCTGTTCATCACAACCGATCACAAACGTGCGCGCATAGGCGAGTTCGTCTACTACACGGCGCGCGACACCGATACTGAGCTACAAATTCTTGGTCACATTACTTCGCGTCGTCTGGTGCGCAACCTGCCGGACTCGTTTCTCTCAGACCCGCAGACGCCGCCCGGCTACGTTTCGTCTTTAATCGGTCTGGACGGCGATGGCTGCGAGATTTACGAGATAACGGTCGAGACCGTAGGCTACTTCAGCCGCGCGCTCTCGGATTTCGTCAACCCGCGCATTCCGCCCAATCCGGGCGATCCCGTTTTTCTGGCCTCATCGGAAACTCTGGCGGGCGTGCTCAGTTCTAAACGAATAGCCGAAGTCGGCTCCGCTCATGTCGGAAGCCTTTTGACCAGAAGCGAGGGCGAAGTTCCCGTCGTGCTCTCAATCAAAGATGTGGTCTCTACGCATCTTGCCATCCTGGCTTCCACTGGCGCGGGCAAATCTTACACGGCGGGCGTGCTCGTAGAAGAACTGATGATGCCGCACAACCGCGCGGCGGTTCTAATAGTTGACCCGCACGGCGAATACGACACGCTGAATTCGATTCAGGGTGACGCGCGTTTTCAGAGTGGTGATTACAGACCCGAAGTAAAAATCTTCACGCACGACCGCATAAAGGTGCGCGTATCCAGTTTGACCGAAGCCGACATCAAGTACCTTCTGCCCGAAGGAACTTCGGACAAGATGCTTCACTATCTTTCGCAGGCTTACAGAAATCTGACGGCGGGCGAGCGCGGCGAGCGTGGCCTGTGGGGCTACGAAGATTTGCGCGACGCCGTGACAGAGCAGAAGTATGAGGGTGAGGAGCGTTCAGGTTCAGGCAGCAACGTTAGCTCAATCGAAGGTCTTCTCTGGCGATTGGATTCGCGCTTTCGCCGTCAGGATTCAATCTTCTCTGACCACGAGCACATCCCGCTCGCAGAACTCTTCACGCCCGGACGCTGCACGGTGCTTCAACTTTCCGACATCGAGCAGAACGAGCAGCAGGTCGTCGTCGCAACTCTTCTTCGTCGCGTAAACAAAGCGCGCGTCGCAACTGTAAGAAATGAGGCCGCGCCCACAAGCGATCAATATCTTCCCTATCCGGTCTTCGCACTATTAGAAGAAGCGCACCGCTTCGCGCCCGCAGGTCAAACCGTAGTCTCCACCAACATACTGAAACAGATTCTCTCCGAAGGAAGAAAATTCGGCCTCGGCATAGGATTGATTACGCAGCGCCCCGGCAAGCTTGACCAGGACGTTCTCTCTCAATGCATGACGCAAATCATCATGCGCATCGTCAACCCCATTGACCAGGACACGGTTGCGAAATCCGTTGAAGGCGCAGGCCGGCAACTTCTGGACGAACTGCCCGCGCTCACCAAAGGCCAGGCCATAATCAGTGGCGTAGGCGTCAACACGCCCGTCATGTGCCGTGTTCGCAAGCGCATCACACAACACGGCGGCGAAACCTTCGACGCTCCCGCCGAATGGGCCAAGTGGCATTCCCACGACGAACAAGAGAAGCGCACGCAGGACAACGCCGTTCTCGTCAAGCCCGAATCCGGCAAGAAAGTGGAAAAGATTCGCGGCATTCAGATTTGAAAACTTCTAAGAAAGCTCAAACTCAGTGATGAAACTTTCGATCAAGAACCTGCTGTTTCTCATCATCGCTCCACTTTTCTTCTCATTTCTGTCTTCGGCTCAAACAGCGCCGCCTCCGGTGACGAAGATTTTTCTCGTTGATGTTGCGAGTCATAACGGGCAGATGAAGTTGGGGCAGCCTGTGAAGATTACGACGTTCGAGGGCTACAACAACCAGCCGTCTTTCTTGCCGGACGGGCGTAGTCTCTTTTTCACTTCGATTAGAGAAGGACAGCAGGCGGACATCTATCGCTATGAGCTAGGCAACGGTTCGACTGTTCGGGTTATAAGTACGCGCGAGAGCGAGTTTTCGCCGACGGTGACGCCTGACAGTAGATTCTTTTCCGTAGTGCGTGTTGAAGCCGACCAGACGCAGCGGCTCTGGAAATTTCCCGTTGCGGGCGGCGAGCCTCTGCTGGTGCTTCAAAAGATTAAGCCTGTGGGTTATCACCTCTGGGTTGACGCGCATACGCTTGCTCTATTTGTGCTGGGCACGCCAAACACTTTGCAGATGGTTGACGTAGCCAGCGAACGCACCGAAACGATAGCGCGAGATATAGGGCGCTCGCTGCGCATGATTCCTCACCAGAAGAAGCTTAGCTTCGTGCATAAAATCTCGGAGCAGGAGTGGACGATTGAAGCTTTCGATTTGAAGACGAGGCAGACCACGACGTTGATTAAGACTCTGCCGGGCAGCGAGGATTTCGTGTGGACGCCGCGCGGCGAGATTCTGATGGCGCATGGCGCAAAAATTTACAGATGGAACCCTGCGCGCGACCACGACTGGCAGGAGATTGCGGACTTTAGCTCAGCAGGCATAAGCGAGATAACGCGCATAGCCGTCAGCCCAAACGGGAGCAAGATTGCCTTTGTAGCGAAGCAGAGCGGCGCGCACTGAAGCGTTTATCTAACTCAAACTCTCCAAAATCCTGCTCATTCATGCCGTGACACTTTTTTGAGATTAGCTTTTCCGCGCGGCGATGCTAAGATAGCTGAACCGTCTCACAAACTTGTCCATTTGAGAACGGCGGGCGGGAAGCCTAAGCTTACCTTGCCCTCTTAATTTTGTGGCGCGCAGCCTAAGAACTCTCCTCTCGACGGACGAGCGCGACTGAATAATTTCTGGAGGCTTTCGGATGGCTGTAGAGAAGACTGCGCAGGCGACCCCTATGGTCGTTGACCTGCTGCTCAAAAGACACGACGAGATAATCAACCTGTGGATAAAGGAGCGGCTTGAATCGGGCGAGTTCCGCGACGAGCTTATTCCAAAAAATGAGCTGCGAAGGCAGTCGCAGCAGATAGTTGACATGCTCGCGCGCTCCATCAAAGAGTCGGATGGCGGAGACTTCGAGTCTCCGGCTTTTGACGAGCTTCGCGTCTTCCTCAACGAGATTTCTCGCGCGCGTGCCGTCAAGGGTTACACACCTACGGAGAACGCTTCCTACATTCTCTCTCTGCGCAATACGATACTGCCGCTGCTGGCCGAAGAGCTTCAAGGCAATGGCGATGCGTTCGTGCAGGAGATGAACTACTTCACGCCCCTGCTGGACAAGATGGGGCTGGTCATGGTCGAGAACTTCATACGCTCGCGCGAGGAGATAATACGCCAGCAGCGCGAAGACATGATGGAATTGTCCACGCCCGTCATCAAAGTCTGGGACAAGATTCTGACGCTCCCTGTAATAGGCACACTGGATTCGCGCCGCGCACAGATGATGACGGAATCCCTGTTGCAAAAGATCGTAGAAACAGGCTCGACCATCACCATACTCGACATTACGGGCGTTAAGACTATGGACACGCTCGTCGCAAACCATCTGATAAAGACTGTGACGGCTGCGCGCCTTATGGGCGCACGCTGCATATTGACGGGCGTGTCGCCAGCCATCGCGCAGACCATGGTGCAGCTAGGTATTGATCTCACGCAAATAACTACGCGCGCGCAGATGGTTGACGGCATCAAGCTCGCATTCGAGATGCTTGGCCGCGCCGTAGTTCCCTCGAAAGTGCTGGCTCGCCTCCATAACGGCGCGACGGAAACCACTACAAACGGCCTCAACGCTACAGAGAGTAAAAGCGGTGATAAGTGATGAGTGATAAGTGATAAGAGAGTCTGGAGTCTGAAGTCTGGAGTCAAAAGCCAAAAGCTTTTCTCTTATCACTCATCACTTATCACTTATCATTATCCACTAAATTTCTCGGAGCAAAATTTCTATGGATGGCGCGAGAATTCCTATCTTGAAAGTTGGCCGGGTGCTGCTTGTGCCGATTCAGTTCGATATGGATGACCATACGGTGATTCATTTGCAGGAGCGTATACTGCACGAGCTTGAGCGAACCAGTGCGCGCGGCGTTTTGATAGACATCTCTCTATTAGAAATGATTGACTCGTTCATAGGCCGCATGCTCTCCGACATTGCGGCGATGGCGCGCATCATGGACGCGCGAACGGTCGTCGTAGGGATGCAACCCGCAGTAGCAATCACGCTGGTAGAGCTTGGGCTTGAGTTGAAAGGTGTGGAGACCGTGCTGAATGTTGACGAGGGATTCAAGCTGCTGCGCTCTGAGTTTAATATGTCGGACGATGATGAAGAGGAGTTTTACGGGGAGACGAGCGTGATTGGAAAGTAAGTCACTTGCCCTTGAGACCAACCGCGACATCGCTGTGGCGCGCGGGCTTGTGCGAAAGATCGCCTCAGACATGGGCTTCCGGTTGATTGACCAGACGCGGCTCGCCACGGTCGCGTCGGAGTTGGCGCGCAACGTCATTAAGTATGCGGGCAGTGGTCGCCTCATAGCTCAACCCACCGAAAGCGCAAGCGGGCGCACCGGCCTTCGCCTGATCTTCGAGGACAAGGGGCCGGGAATTTCAAATATCGGAAACGCTATGCGCGACGGATTCTCGACCGGCGGCGGTTTGGGCAAAGGCTTGCCCGGCTCCAGACGGCTCGTTGACGAATTCGAGGTCGAATCCGAACCGGGACTCGGAACTCGCGTCACGGTCGTGAGATGGAAATAAAGCAGGAGTCCAAAAGTCAGTAGCCAGCATGAAAGAGGTTGAGCAGTTTCCTGGATTGAAGTTTATCTCAATGTCGAATCCACTATAAATCTACTGGCTCCTGACTCCTATTTTTTCGTGCGTGAGATTAAGTCAATCGAGATTATTAATGAAGCCAGCGTTGGCGCATGCCGCCGCTCTGTGCATGAGTATGCGCGCTCGCTCGGCTTTGGCGAGACTGAGCTGGGGCAGATTGATATAGTGGTGCAGGAGATAGGCACGAACGCCATGCACTACGCCATCGAAAATCGCTGGCTGCATTTCGCGCGCGCGCCTGGCGATTCAACAGGGCTTGAGCTTTTTTACTGGGACACGGGGCCGGGCATTTATGATGTTGACCGCGCGATTCACGACGGGGTTTCCACTAGCGGGAGTCTGGGCGCTGGACTGGGGACGATTCGCCGCATGATGGACGAGTTTGAAATCTACTCGACGGTTCGAAAGACGGGCAGGCTCAAACCAGGCTCTATAAGGCGCACCAGTCACGGCACTGCGCTCATGGCTCGCAAATGGCTAGATGCAGAACTGACGCAAACGAGCGGGATTGAGTCTGAGCGCTTCGGCGTCTGGACGCGCCCGCACCCGAGCGAGGAGTTAAATGGTGACGCATACTTCATACGAAGACGAGGCGCGCGTTACCTCGTCGCGGTCATTGATGGGCTGGGTCACGGCGGGGGCGCTAAAGAGGCTGCGGACGCTGCGCTGGGCGTGCTGGACGATTGGATGGGCGAGCCTCTGGAGGAAGTTTTTCATTTCACTCACAATGCACTGCGCGCGACGCGCGGCGCAGTGATGGGCGCAGCTATCATTGACGAAGATGCCGGGCGCTTTCACTATGCAGGAGTCGGCAACGTAGAGGCGCGCGTCTTCAATGTGCCGGAGCCGCTGACGGCGCTGCCCGTCAACGGAACGCTGGGCGCTCGTATGGGGAAGGTGAAAGTCTGGACACATACATGGACGCGCGGAGCGACGCTTGTGATGGCGAGCGACGGCTTGAGCGCGGCATGGGATATGGACTCTTACCCCGGTCTGCTCAGCCGCAGCCCGCAGATGCTCGCAGGCATTCTCATGCGCGACTACGCGCGAAACGCAGACGATGCGACAGTTCTTGTAACCAGATGAACCGGTGATAAGTGATAAGTGATAAGTGGAAGGCCAAAGCTTTTTCTTATCACTTATCACTTATCACTCATCACTTATGAAAGACATTCAATCAACCCGGCTCGGAGATGTCTACGTTCGGCGCGAGGGCGACATAGTTAAGGTGCGCGAGCGCGTGCGCCGCCTTGCGCGCGAGATGGGTTTCGATGCGACGACGCAGATAAAAATTACGACTGCCGTGTCCGAAGTGACGCGCAATATTTATGAGTATGCCAAGGCGGGCGCGATAACTCTGGCGGTGGCCGAGCGCGAGCCGGACGTTGGGTTGATGGTCACCGCGCGAGACGAGGGGCCTGGCATTGACGAGAAAACTCGTCACGCCATATTGCGCGGGGTCTATCAATCTGCGAGCGGGCTTGGCGTTGGTCTTTCGGGCACGCGCAAACTTATGGACGAGTTTGACATAGAGACGAGCGAGGGTCGTGGCACGCGCGTCACCGTTGTGAAATGGCTGCCGCGCGCCGCAGCCTCGCATGTTAAAGGGCATGCTGAAGAGTTGCGCGGGCTTTTCGGGTCGGACGAGGAAGATTCCGCCGTTGAAGAGTTGAAGCAGCAGAACCGCGATCTGGTGCAGATTCTTGAAGAACTGGAAGAGAAGCGCGACCAGCTTGAGCAGCTCAACAGTCAACTGAGCGAAACCAACACCGAATTGAATGAAGCAAACGCGAAGCTGCGCGAGCTTGCGGAGATGAAGGAAGAGTTCCTTGCGCTCACTACGCACGATCTTCGCTCGCCGCTAACAGTAATCAGCGGCGTCATAAGCTTCTTCACTTCCGGTCGTCTGGGCGAACTCACCCCTGAGCAGAAGAACATGGTCTCCATGATGGAGCGCAACACGCAGAGCCTGATTGAACTGGTCAACGATCTGCTGGATGCGTCGAAGCTTGAATCCGGCACGATGCGGCTAGACCTTTCTTCCATTGACCTGCGCGTGTTGATAGACGAGTTGCGCGAGACTATGGAGCCGCTTGCGAAAGGGAAAGGCATAACGATTGAAGAATATCTGTCGCCTGAATTGCCGATGGTCGAAGCCGACCGCCCGAAACTGCGACGCATCATAGTCAACCTGCTCTCGAACGCAATCAAGTTCACGCCCAAAGGGGGCAGGGTTTCATTGAAGGCCGAGCGCGAGAATGAGCGCATTCGCATCTACGTCACGGACACGGGCGTTGGTATTGCCAAAGAAGATGTGGAGATACTTTTCGATAAGTACGAGCAGGCGCGCAGCCGTGCGACTCGCGGCGAGAAAGGCACAGGACTGGGGCTTTACATCACAAGGCAACTGGTGGAGCTTCACGGCGGACAGATTGAAGTCAAATCCGAACTCGGTCGCGGCTCTACTTTTAGTTTCACTATGCCCGTGGCGCGCTCACAAGGCGATGGAAACGCCGTGAAGAAATGAACAATCACATGCCGCAAATCTATTAGTGTGAGACGAACCATTTACATTATTCTCTTATCTTCGCTGCTGGCTATTTCCCCGGCAACAAAAAGCGTCCGCGCTGGCGGAGCGGAGATGACAGCCGGTACGCTTTCGAGCGCGCAGGCCGCAGGCGAAATCGCTGCTATCGAGACGTACTCTAAAGGCATAGACCGCTACATCAGAACGCACAAACGCTCTGCGCGTATATTCGCAGATGTCTCGCAGGACGAAACGGCGCGATGGCGCGAATTCAGAACGGAGCGCGAAAGAGATAGAGCAGACACGGGCGATAATCTCAACGAGAACGCTTACGTCTGGTTGAGAGACGGGAAGATAGCCGGAGCTAATTTTACGTTTCAGAGTCCGTCGCGCGATTGGGCGCAGTTCGTCATGTACTACTTTCGTCAGGACGGGACGCTGGCGAAAATAGATTCACGCCTGAACACTTTTTACGGGAACATGACCGTCAAGCGTATCAGGTATTACGACGCAGACGGCCATCTTCTAAAATCTTCCGTAGACTATTTCGACTTGCAGACTCAAAAGAGAAAGCGCGGAGTCGCTGATGGAGATTTTATGGACCGGCCTGTTCCCGTTTATATGAAAGTAAGTTCCCTGCCCTTCTATAATCTGGTTCGTCATTGAAAAGCACCGGGCACTCAGTCAACACCCGGCTTAAACTTTATGCGCTATCACTTAATCGGAATTTGCGGAACCGCCATGGCGTCTCTGGCCGGTATGCTTCAGGCGCGCGGGCACAGGGTTACAGGCTCGGACGAGAACGTCTATCCGCCCATGTCAACGATGCTCGCTGATCTGGGCATAGAGGTGATGAAAGGCTACAAGCCTGAGCATCTGTCTCCTGCTCCCGATTGCGTTATCATAGGTAACGCCATCCCGCGCGGCAACCCGGAAGTCGAAGAGACGCTCAACCGGAAACTTCTCTATCGCTCGCAAGGTGAAACCGTGAAGGAGGAGTTCATTCGTGGTCGCCGCTCGCTGGTTGTGGCTGGCACGCACGGGAAGACTACTACGACGAGCATAGCGGCGTGGGTGATAGATCAGGCGGGATTGAATCCAACGTTTCTAGTCGGCGGCATGGTGCAGAATTTCGGCGTGAGCTTTCGTGTGACGGATAGCGATTATTTCATCATAGAGGGCGACGAGTACGACACGGCCTACTTCGACAAGGGGCCGAAGTTCATGCACTACCTGCCGGAACTCGCCATCGTCAACAACATAGAGTTCGATCACGCAGACATCTACAAAGACCTCGAAGCGGTTAAGATCGCCTTTCGTCGCTTCATGAATCTGGTGCCCGGCAACGGTCGCTTGATTGCCGGGTGGGACAGCCCTGTTGTCCGAGGAATTGTCGCAGACATGCGCGATAAGCTTTTCACTCGACTGGAAACTTTCGGCACTTCGGATGATGCGACGTGGCAGGCGCGCGACATTGACTATACGGGCGAGATGGCAAGCTTCAGAGTTTTCCGGCAGGGCTGCGAGTGGGGAGAGTTTCGCACGCCGCTCATAGGGGAATTCAATATCAGAAACTGTCTCGCCGCAATAGTCGCGGCGGATGCGTGGGGCGTTGAGCCTAAGCAGATTGCGGACGCGCTCTTAACTTTCAAGAGCGTGCGAAGGCGTGCTGAAATCCGTGGGACGGAGCGCGGCGTAACAGTAATTGACGACTTCGCTCATCATCCGACAGCCGTGCGCGAAACCCTTCAGGCGCTCCGAAAGAAATATCCCCAAAACCGTCTTGTAGCAGTCTTCGAGCCGCGCTCGTGGTCATCGCGTCTGGCCGTCTTTCAAGACGATTACGCGCGCGCATTCGCGCCAGCCGATTACGTTGTCATCGCCAGCGTTTACGAAAGCGGCAAGGCTACTGAAAAAGGCAGCGTGCTCAACACAGCGAAATTGATCGAAGACATTCGCGCGCAAGGTAAGCCAGCATTCGGAATCCAGAAGGCCAGCGACATCGTTGAGCATCTTGAGCCGGAGATGCGCGAAGGTGACATCGTAGCAGTCATGTCCAACGGCGGCTTCGATCAGATTCACGACAAGCTGCTTCAGGCGCTGCGCGCCTGAAGCGAAGCCCGCACGCGAGGGCAATCCATAAAAGTGTCACAGGCAGAGCTACGTTGCAAAACATCTTCACATTACAGTCAGCCCGATAAAGCTTCTATATTTCATCCTCTGGCCTCTACGCTCACAGAAAAAGTTTCACACTCTCACGCGCTCTCGTTCTTGACCGTGATAAGAATCGGGTGGATAATTTCAGCCAACTTATTAACCCCCTCTTACCCTTAATACCTATTTCCCCTTGTAATGACTGCCCCCCGAAGTCTGTCTTCCGTTTGTTAACCTGCCTCGCAAGCAAGGAGTGAAATCGTCATGAAATCTACCGGCGCGGGATGCGTTGTGAAGGGAATAGTCGGCCTCTCGATTTTGCTGATTCTCGCTGGCTCTATGTCTGCGCAAACTGCGCCGGACATCGTGTGGCAGGGGCAACATAATTATGTCGTAAGGGCAGTCGCCTTTTCACCGAACGGGCAGCAGTTAGCATCCGGAAGCGATGACCATACGGCTAAAGTCTGGCAGGTCTCAAACGGAGCATTGTTTCAGACTCTGGTGCAGTGTTCAGGGGGTCTGACTTGCGGGAGCGCCAGCTTTGTTGGCTTCTCGCAAGATGGACAGCAACTTGCTGCGACGGGTCGTGGATATAAGTTCTGGCGCATCTCTGATGCAACAGTGCTACGCACATCGAATCTAGTAGGCGTTCTCTCGCCTGACTGGCAATATGTAGTCTCCTCTATTGATAATTCGGTATATGGCAATACTCCTAGCACAGTTACAGTCTCTCGTGTCTCCGATGGAAGCCAGGTCTGGCAGGCTTCAAATGCCGGTGGCCTTGATGTCGCTTTCTCCCCTGATGGTCAAACTGTAGCTGTGGTTGGAAGAAAAACAGGGATTGACCTGTGGAGAATCTCAGACGGAACGCACCTCCTGAACATCCCCGGCCCCAAACACGCTCTTACATTCTCTGCGGATGGACAGTACATCATCTCCACGCAAGCGGCCACAGGCTTATACCCCCACGATGATACGATTGAAGTTTATAGAGTATCGGACGGCGCGCTAATTCAGACCATGCGCGGCACAGGCGCTGTGGGCGCAATGGTTACGACGCCGGACAGCCAGGTGCTGATTTCAACCGGCTGGGAATCGGAGAATAATCGCTACAGCATATTAGGTCAGACCGGCATCATACGCTTCTGGCGCATCTCAGACGGCGCGCTGTTGAAGACTTACGATCAGGGAACTTACACAGGCGCAATAGCGGTCTCACCCGACGGCAACTTCTTCGCTTACACACGCTCCGACAACTCCGTAATCTTAGCGCACATGCCTTCTCTCGCTTGCCCTTTCTCCATAGATAGTGCAACGGCGACCTTTCAGCATGAAGGCGGCATAGGCACCGTGCAGGTGACTGCTCCGGAGGGGTGCAACTGGACTGCGTACAGCCGCGCCGATTGGGTGCATATCACCGGCGGCGCTTCAGGCACAGGCAACGGGACGGTCACTTATTCGGTTGACGTTGGCCCATGTAATCAGGACAGCCCGACCGGTTACTACACCGATGGTATTCTGGTCATTGCCGAGCAGACCTACGACGTGAGCCAGAACGAGTGCCCGATTGGCCCGGGGCACTATAGCATCTGGGGACAGGTCACAGACGGTAGCCCGTGCTATGTCGGCATCGCTGGTGTGACAGTAACCTTGAGCGGTTCGGCGACAGCGACCACGCAGACGGACAGCGGCGGCTTTTTCTCTTTCACAAATTTGACGGGTCAACTCAGCTATACTGTCACACCTTCAAAAAACGGCTACGCCTTCAACCCACAGAGCAAGACGGTGGCCCAACTCACATACGATAGCGGGATGGTCTTCAGCGCTACGACCAATCCCTATCCAAGACATACCATCATGGGCTACATCAGAGACCGCAACGGTCAACCGTTCGCAGGCGTGAAGATTAATCTTGCAGGCGGTTCTTATCCGCAGGCCGTCTATTCGGACAGCAACGGCTTTTATGCATTCACCTGTCTGGACTATGGCGGCAACTTTTCCATAACGCCGGAATACTCCGGCTACGCCTTCACACCGACGGCGCGGGCTATCAATAATCTGAGCGATGACCAGGCATCAGATTTCGTCGGCACGGTTGCGCCTACTGCCGCGCCCGCCACCATCAGCGGTCAGGTAAAGGCCGCAGATGGCAGACCTCTCTCCGGCGTTGTAGTTAGCTTGAGCGGCGCAAAATCTGCCAGAACCATCACAGACAGCTTGGGCCAATACCGCTTCGATGATGTTGATACGGACAACTTCTACATCGTCACGCCATCAAGGGCTAACTACTCATTCACGCCCCAGAACCGCTCCTTCAGTCTGATGGGCAACATGACGGATGCGCTTTTTACGGCCACACCGACTGTAGAGACAGCCAATCCGCTCGATACCAGCTACTTCTTTGTGCGACAGCACTACCTGGATTTTCTAGGACGTGAGCCGGACGCCGGAGGACTTGAATACTGGGCTACCGGGTTAGACCGGTGCGGCACGGATGCGGACTGCATACGCCAGGCGCGCATAAGCATCTCCGCAGCCTACTTCATGTCGCAGGAGTTTCAAGCTACAGGCTCTTACGTCTACAGACTTTACAGGGCAGGCTTAGGTAGACAGTTGAGCTACGCCGAGTTCTCCGCAGACCGCCAGCATGTTGTGGCCGGTGATAATCTGGATGCGAACAAGATCGCGCTTGCGCGCGCCTTTGTCGAGCGTCCGGAATTTTTGATGAGATACCAATCGGCGACGAGCGATTCTAGCTTCGTTGACGCACTTTTACAGACAATGCGCGAGGCGAGCGGCGTTGACCTGTCCGCACGACGTAATGCGCTCATAGCCGTATACTCGACCGGAGCAAACACGGATGAGAGTCGCAGTCTTGCGATCATGAGCGCTGTTGAAGACGCAAGCTTCCAACAGGCCGAATACAATCGCGCGTTCGTGTTGATGCAATACTTCGGATATTTAAGACGTGATGCGGACACGGGCGGGTACAATTTCTGGCTGGATGTCTTGAACAATCGCGTGCCCGGCAACTATCGCTCTATGGTCTGCGCTTTTCTAACAAGTGCGGAGTACCAGCGCAGGTTCAGTTCCGTTGTCACGCACGTCAACGGCGAGTGTGGACAGCGATAACGCTGCGCCTTCTCTTATCGCCTCCGGCGTCCTGGCGTGAAAATATATATCTCACGCCAGGACGCTGGAGGCGCTAAGAAAGTGTTGAGTATGCCTGTAGATATTTTGTTCAAAAGTGAACATGACCCGCTACCCGCCCGGAAGAATTTGGCTCAGCCCAAGTTCAATGTATCGTCTCCCGCGTCTCTAATTTCTGCATAGTCCTCAATCGTATACACAATCAGTCGGCCCCTGTCTTACTTCATACACCTCATCAGACCGTTATCAAAATTAGTGACAATGAACTTCACGTGTCCCAAGTTGGCATAAGACTTGCCAACATTTCGTTTGTTAGAAATTCTAGCATGACCACTTACGCTGATGTAGATGCACCGCTCATCGGCCATATCTCAATCACCTGCCTGGGTAGCCCGGCTCAAATACTAAGGAGAATCATGGGTAATGCAGAACAGTTATTGAATTCGATAAGGGAGATTCAAGGGACTAATGGGCCTAATTATTGTTATGCCTCCGCTAAGTTCCTTTGCGGAAAACTGGTCGGCCTATTCGGTCAAAATAAACACCTCAACAACTTCTTTGATTCGACATGGGCAAAAAAACAGAACAGGCACAATCTGGAGATAGCCTGGGGAATGTTGACCGGGGTCGGCGATTTCAACAATCGCGTACTCAAAGCAGCGATTGAAATAGACGATGCCGGTGTGAAAGCCCCCAATCCCGTAAAGCAGCCTGTCGAATTTGTCTCCAATGGGGTTGGCGCAGCGTTTGGCGATCAACTGCTGAAGCAGCGGGTTCCGCTGGTTGTCGGGGTTGGCTTGCCCGGCGGCTACCCGAATCGGGATCACTTCATCACTCTGGTTGCTGATTGCGCGAACAAAATCTGGGCAGTAGATTCCTGGGGGCAATCAACAGACGCCAGCGTAATCCAGCTACCCGAGGGGACGACTCTCACCAAACAGACCCACAAGGATATGAACGCTGGCGCAACCACCATTCCCTGCAATAGTCCATGGTTAGGCTACTACCGGGAGAAAATGAGCAAACAGTCCCTCACAGTAAAGATTGCCTTTTAAGAGATTTCTAAGGGCGTAGGCCAGGTATATCCTTACCACTTACATACTACTTTACAATGCGAAGCAAAGTGGTAGAATGCGCGGCCAATAAGGGCGGGTGCTGAATGTATCCGCTTGGCTCGGTTGCTGGGGTGAGTACAGTGAAGCGCGCGTTCTACTTAATTGTAGAATAGAAGAGCGGTGGGTGTATCCAAAGGCATTCGCAGAGTTGACGCAACTTTCAACTGAAAACAGCTTGCTACCGGATGAGCGCAAGGCTGCCTTACAATTGCGTTATGACATTTTAAATACAAACGCTGAAAAATTAGGAAACTATGTGGTAGCCAATGGTTTTATCTACTTATTGGGAGAAGATTTATTCTGCGTGTCGGTTAGTCTTAATTGAAAACTAGCGGCTATGCCGAACCAATCACCATCACATAGAAGAAGAGGAACTGAACATGCCAAACCTGGTATTCCAAAATCAGCAGCCGGACTCCTGGTACAACGGCGGGGACTTTCCCAGCGTGCCATTGACTAAAGTGGCCTTTGACACAACGCCCCACCACGCTCTGGCTTATGTATTCTTTGGGCACGTGAACATTGACTATGACGGGTCACCAACCGCCTATGGCCCGGTTGGGATTAATCCGCCGCCGGACGATGACTTGGGCAACGCCGGTAACGCCGCACAAGGTTGGTTCGGTGTTATGTCATACGCACCCGATCATCCCTTGGTGACAAGTGGAAAAGTACGTATTGATCAGGATGCGCCACAATTCCTGGGAAAATTCCCGGTGATCCAGCGGAAGGAAAATGGAGACCCAAAGCCGGGCTATTATGTATCAACTGGTCCTCAGTCGCATGGTCATGAATATCTCCAGAACAGCTACATTGATGCCTCGCAAGTTCCGTTCGGAGCCTTGGATAAACGCCTCATCCCTCTTGGGTTCAACCTGGGGGATTTTGGGCTGGCGATCCGGCATGACCAAAACCTGCAAAGCGGCTTCTATTTTGTGGACATGGGGGCTTCCAAGTACGCTCTTGGAGAATGCTCCCACAGGGTAGGAAAGGACTTAGGTGGCACCGGAAGGGGCAGTCACTTCAACAACAACTTTCCGGTGAGTTTCATCATATTCCCAAGGTCTTCGGTACAGGTTCCGGGAATGATTCTCGAACTTTCGGACAACGTTATCATGGAAGCCATACGGCAGCGATTGGTCGAACTCTCCCGCGCGAGTAATGCCAAAGAACTCGTCCTGCTTATGGGGTTCAATGCGGTCTCGCCTCCAAATAAACCTCGAGGAAAAGAGCAATTGGATGATTATTTGCATAACCCTGGCCGTCCGAAGCCCCCGAACTACGTGACTATTCTGCTGGGCCTGGCTACGTTTGGATTTCAGCCGTATCTACCCACCCCCAAGAGGGCCGAAATCTTTTGAACGATTCCATCTTCCAGCATGCAGGGAAGCCAGACAGTTCTATCAGAAAATGATGTTGACAGGACTGGTCTCCTGATGAAGTTGCTCAACTGCATCTATACACTTTCAGAAAACATTCGTAACGCTGGCGCAGACTGCGGCAGGTAAATAATCTTCTGTACGCCCCCGTCGCAGGAGGTTTTCCGCCGTTGTGAAAGAGTTCTCGCTTTATGATTTAGCCCTGAAGCTAAGCCAGTCAACAGAGGCCGCAGACTTAGGCTCAGTCTCCTATATCTCGCGTCGTGATTTCAACGAGCGCGAGACCTTCACCTTCAAAGCGCAGGTTCCCTGCCTGGAATACCTTAGTCTATTGATTGAAAGCGCGGTGCTGCTGCGCTCGAAGCGCGCGGGGCGTGTTTACGTGAGCTTCGAGAAGCTTTCGATCATGGAGAGCGTCGTTGACCGCTACCTGCGCATAGGCGATCTGTCCGAGCGCGTCTACGTCTTCGGCGTACCCGATTGGACGCCCCCGCGCCACCCGAACATCAAAATCTTTCCGCTCTCGAAAGACTCAAGGCTGTCGAGCGAATGGGTAGTGATAGTGGACTCGCCCACCTTGCGCGTAGCATTGATTGCGCGTGACGATGACGGATTCAACGCGCCTGTTCTTGAAGCGCGCAACTTCAGCGCTTTAAAGACGAGCAACCCGGACATAGTGATGCGGCTCGCAACGGCGATTGAAGGCTTGATCTATTCATCGCTTGCTGCCTGAGCTACGAGTAGACCTGTGCGGTTTATAAACTTGTCCTATCAACACGTCTCCGCTAGACTCTTCGCATCAACTAAAAGTTCTACTGACTACCGACTACTTAACTACTATTCTCATGTCCATTCTTGAACGTTTACGCCAGCGCGCCGCAGCAGACCTACAGCACATAGTTCTGCCCGAGGGCGACGACCCGCGCACCCTTGTCGCAGCATCAATCTGTGCCAGAGACAAGATAGCGCGCGTCACCGTTATCGGTAACGAAGAAAGGATTCGCGCAGCAGCGCAAACAGCGAGCGCAGACCTGGGCGGAGTCGAGATCATTGACCACCGGCGCGCAGCCGACTTTGACAAGATGGCACAGTTCTTTCACGAGCTTCGCCGCGCTAAAGGCTTGATGGCGGACGAGGCGCGCGCTGCCATAGAAGACCCGCTCTATTACGGCAACCTGATGGTGCGTATGGGTCGCGCGGACGGCTCAGTCGCCGGAGCGACCAACACCACGTCGCACACTGTTCGCGCCGCGCTTCACTGCATAGGCGTGCGCGCTGGCTTCAAGCTCGTTTCAAGCTTCTTCGTCATGGCTCTGCCCGATAAAAATTTCGGACATGATGGTTCTATGATCTACGCAGACTGCGGCGTTGTTATCGAACCGTCTGCGGCTGAGTTGGCTGAGATAGCAACCGCATCGGCGGATTCGTGCCGAGCGCTTTTAGAGACAGAGCCGCGCGTCGCCATGCTCTCTTTTTCGACGAAAGGCAGCGCGAAGCACAAGCTGATTGATAAAGTTGTAGAGGCTACGAAGACCGTGCGCGCTCGCTCGCCAGAGCTTGAGATTGACGGTGAGCTTCAGGCGGATGCCGCTTTGGTTCCATCGGTCGGGCAATCGAAAGCGCCCGGATCAACGGTTGCGGGGCGCGCCAACGTTCTAATCTTCCCGGATTTACAGGCTGGCAACATCGCATACAAATTGACTGAAAGACTCGCGGGCGCGACGGCCATCGGCCCAATCTTGCAAGGGCTGGACAAACCCGCGAACGATCTTTCGCGCGGCTGCAAAGCCGAAGACATCGTTGACGCCATCGCAATCACAGCCGTGCAGGCACAGGCAAGAAAAGCTGTGAATCGTCAATCGTGAATCGTGAATAGATAAGAACGGCGATAGAAAGACGAAAGTTACGAGGTTATTCCGCCTCAATTCACGGCTCTCGGCTTTTCATGGGCAACGCGCAACATGCCTGCGCGGCATCCAATGCCCGTCAGCAATTTTCCTTCCGAGGTGTGTCGAAGTGTTCTTGCGCCGATTGCTCCCTCCAATCGTTCTTCTTCTTTTCATAGTTACGCTGGCGGGCTTCAATTCGCGCGCTCAACAGCCGACTTTACATCCCGCCGCGACTCCTGCGCCATCGCCGCGCGAAGAGCAGGAGCGTGTTCGTATTTTTACGGAAGAGGTTCAGCTACCCGTTGTCGCCTACGACGATTACGGCCACTTCGACCCGACGCTTGAACAGGATGACCTGCTCGTGCTCGAAGACCGCGTAGCGCAGCAAGTCAAGAGCATACGTCACATTCCTGCAAGCGTTCTTCTAGTGCTCGGCACTGGCAGCGAAATGAGTTCGGACATACGCGCAGAAACAACGCGCGGCTTTGCATTGAACCTCATTGAAGGCTTACGCCCCGGCGACCATATCTCTGTTATACAGTTTGCCAGAAACGCAGAGTTGATACAGGACTGGACAGATGACAAGAACATGGTCGCGCACGCGCTTCGCACAAAACTCTTCTCAGGCAGAGGCTCGCATCTTTCGGCTGCTCTGGACGCGGCTGTGCGACAGATTGAGAGCCAGCCGCCCGGAAATCGTCACGTAGTATTCGTAACAGACGGTGTTGACCTGCCCGGCCATCTTGATTACCAGGAGGCCATGCGCGCTCTTGGCAATGACGCGCTTGATAGATCAAGAGCGGAGATGCGCGAAGCTATCAAGCGTTTGAACGAGGCGCAGGTGACGGTGCATGTGATTAGCTACGCGACGCTTGTTCGTCAGGGGCTGGAAGGTAACGGAGGGACAACCAGCGTCAGACCTACGCACACACAACAGAGTCACCCGGACATGGCGGCCATAGTTGACCCGACCATGCCGCCCGGCATGACGCGCAGTCCATCAGTTGGAGTTACCATTGGCTTCGATCCGCAGATGCGCCGGTTAAAGAAAGCTTACGAGAGGGCTATGAAGCGCAACGAGCAGCAGTTGACCTCGCTGGCGGAAGAGATGGGTGGCCGCATCTTTCTCCCTACGGACGCAGACCAGATGGTCGCAGAGGGCACGGAAGTGGCGCGCGACATTGGCGCGCAATATGTCATCACATACAAACCGACGCGCCCGCTCTCGGAAGCTCAACCGGGCGAGTATCGCCGCATAGAAGTCGCCTCGCGCCGCGTCGGATTGCACCTGCGCTCGCGGCGCGGCTACGTCATAACAAGATAAGAATCAGAAGACAAAATTAAAAAGGCAAAAGTCAGGAAGGATTTCAACCTTCATCACTTTTGCCTTTTTAATTTTGTCTTGTTTAGCCTATAAGCGTTTCGGCCCTGGATTCCAAAGCTATCTCAATTGGTTGGCACTCAACCTTCTCTTCCCGCTTATGTACGAGTGAGAGCCTGCGCAACTCGTCCCAATCCAATTGAGGGATTCTATGAAAAGCATCAACTATCCGAGGGTCAAAGTGCTGTCCTCTGCACCTGTCCAACTCTCCCGATGCCTCTACATATGGCCTACCCCTACGGTACACTCTATCACTCGTCATCGCATCAAACGCATCTGCCACCGCGAATATCCTAGCATTCAAATCTATCTCTTCTCCTATTAACCCAAGTGGATACCCGCTGCCATCCCACTTCTCATGATGCTGAGCCACTACACGGGATGCTCCTTCCAGAAATTCTATCCCTCGTAGTATCTGACGACCATGAAGGGGATGCTCTCTCATCTTCTCCCACTCTGAATCGGTCAATGCTGCTGGTTTCCGAAGGATTGAGTCTGGCACTCCTATCTTCCCTATGTCATGTAGCAATGCTCCGAATTCCAGCGAAGTCATCTGCGTTTTGGTCAGACCGACTTCGCGCCCTAATCGCAGACTAAAACTGACTACGCGGTACGAGTGTCCGTGCGTTTCGGCGTCGCGCGCTTCGAGTGCTGCTGTGAGAGCCTGCAAAGTTGAGCGATACGCATCCTGCAAAGAGTTCAACGCCTCGTCCAGTTCAGCCGTGCGACGCTCGACCAACTCTTCCAGTTGGCTCTCGTAGCGCCGCTTCGCGCAGCGCAGATTGTAATGATCCAGCGCGCGACGGACAGCAGCCTCGACCTGTCTGAGATCGAACGGCTTCATTATGTAATCGAACGCGCCCGCACGCAGCGATTCTATTGCGCTCTCAATTGTTTGAGCGCCGCTTATCATCACGACAACCGCGTCCGGCAAGATTCTCCCCAGCAATGGAATCATCTCAAGCCCCGTCATGCCGCTCATAGAGATGTCGCTGATTACAAGATCGAAAGGCTCTTGTCGAAGAAGCGTGAGAGCTTCTTCGGCTGAGCAGGCCGCAGCGCATTCATATTCTGCGCAGAGCAGGTCACGGAGAACGCTTCTGATCTCCGGCTCGTCATCCACTATGAGTATGCGCGCACTATTAATCGTTCCTACAGATTGAACTTGAGATTCGCTCATTTGACTCTCCGGGCTATAAGACAATAGGTGTGAGTTTGAAAGCAGCCTTTCTATCGAACTCTGAATTTTGATTGAATCGTGAGTGGAATCTTCTCTGGGGCAGGTAAGACACTCTGGACTCGCCACCTGAAGAAGAGAGGCCGCAAACATTCTACATACTCGATACGACTATGGCAAACATCTTTTTGCACATCCCGCAAATTGGCTGAGAGATAAGGTTTAAGGGCTTGGCGAGCGCCCTGTTTGACTGAGACCTGTCTATCCCCTTATGATGTCTCACTCCTTCGCGCCGGAGTGATGAAATTGGTATACATAGCAGACTCAAAATCTGCCGTCCGCAAGGACATGGGGGTTCGAGTCCCCCCTCCGGCATATCAAGTCCCATAACCATAAATATAACCTCCCAACATATTCCGAAAAGCTCATCATGCGCTGTAAAGAGTCGGCAGCGGCGGAGCGGGCGAATTATCAGATTGTCCTGATCTTGAAGTAGACGCAAGCACCTTTTCAAGATGCCGGAACCCCCAACAAGAAACCAGAGGTACGTCTGGATGAATCAGGGTGGGCGTTCCGGCACATTCTGTTTTCAGTTTATGGCTCAGGGTCAGGCTCTCCAAGTATAGCTCTGGTTCGTTGACCTGCTCTGATTCTGGTCTTCACTTTCATCTTGTCACCTCCTTCCATTCTAAAATTTCAGTGCATGGGGAATACCACTGGAGACGTATTACTTATCTGAAAGGGCGCTGATTCCAGACGACGTATCTTACTTTCTGTGAAACTTACTCGTGCGCCGAAACTCTGAACGCGCATCTTTCAAGGATGAGCAATAACAAGCAGCGTAGAAGCTCTTTTCAGAACGCACGTTAGCGCGCGGCGCAAGTTCTCCGGGTCAAGCGCCGCAAAACTTTCGTCGAGCACAATCAGATCGGCCTGTTGCAAGAGGGCGCGGGCGATGTATAAGCGGCTGCGCTCGCCATGCGATAGCTGCCAGCCGGTCTCGCCGACCACCTGCATCATCCCCGCAGGCATTCGTTCAATTAACTCCCCCAGTCCGAGTTCGCGGCAGATTATCTCTGCTTCTTCCAGGTCGTCGGGCGGCGCAGGCCAGCGCCTGCCCATCAGAAGGTTGAAGGCGAACGTCTCGGCCATCACGTGGTTTTCGTGGAATTGCGGCGCGTCCACAATCAAACTTCTCCATCTCTCTTCTCCTAGCGTCTGCCTGTCGAAGCCCCGCAGAAGAAGCAGGCCAGAGTCTGGCTGTCGTAAGCCTGCCAGTAGAGAAGCCAGCGTTGACTTGCCTCCGCCGGACGGGCCTTCCAGTAAGATTTTGTCGCCCGCCATGACGCGCAGGCCAACACCCTTGATGACAGGCTCGCCCCGGTCGCGGTAGCGGAAAACAAGCTCGCGCGCTTCCATAACCCATTCACTATTTTCTGGCGCGTGCGTGCCGGGCGTCATGACGTGTGCGCTGGAAGGTTGAGCGCGTGTGGCAGCATGAAAAAGCGTGGCAACTTGATTCCAGGCAATCAAGGCATCGGTCAAATGAATCAGCCCGGTCGTTAATCTTCTCAGGGCGATGTGGGCCAACAGCACGCCGCCCAGCGCGGCGGCTAACGCGCCGGTCGAGCCGTTGCCATAGATGAATGCCGGGGCGAGTCCGGCAACTCCTACGAGCAGCCAGCCGCGCGGCACGACCGCCAGCAATAACACAGCCGTGCGATCCATCCGCTCCGACGTAAAATGATAAAGCTCTAACGCCTTATCTTCAGCCTCGTGCCAGCGCTCGCGCGGCTGCTGAGCGAGACGGGTTCTGTGTCCGACCATTCGCTCGACCAGATCGTTGGTTATTCCCAGTCGCATCTGCATCCAGTGTCGCCGCTTCTGGAAGTACCGCCATGCGATGAACAGCGTTACGCCGATCCAGACAAAAAGGAGCGCTGCGCGCAGCAGACCGCCGACCCCTGTGGCAATGACCAGCGTTGCTATGAACAGTTCTATGCCTGCCAGCAGGCCCAGGAAGCCTCCGCTCAACGCCAGAGACTCTACGACCTCCGTCTCGACGATGCGCCCCAGCAGTTGGCCCATTCCCTGATGGCGTGTCTCTTCCGGCTCCAGCCGCAGAGCGCCGTAAAGTAGTCTCTGTTTTAAGAGGCCGCCAGCCTTGACAGCCAGTGTGCCTTGCCTTCGCGTGATGAACAGACGAAGAGGAATCAAAGTCATCAAGAGCAGAACCCACGCTGCCAGCCATGCGTAATCCAGCCGTCCCTGAAGCGCGCCGCGCCCGGCCACCCACCATGCCGTCAGCCAGATTGCGTACTGTAACGTGTGCGCCGAAGCAAGAGCGGCGAGTCCGTGCGGCACGCGAGCGCGGCGTAGCTGGCGCGCGAAACTCTTATGCTGAGAAAGGTGCAAGAGCCAGACCCCATCCAGCGTGAACGCGCTCAGGCGTTCACGCAAGATGGCTTCGCATGCCCGCGCCCGTTTGCGTCCGGGGACGCCAATGTTTTCAAGAAGACGATTCAACTCGGGAGCAAGAGTCGAACCAAATTCGCCGCGCAGTTCTGCGCAGATGAAGGATGGCCTAACCTTCTGCTCTTTCAGGTGCGGATCAAGGATGGAGACTTGATGCCGCGAGCGGCGAAGCAGAACCAGAAAGCGCGTCCCCACATCAGCGCGAAGCCGCACGAGCGCCGGGCCGCTTGTAGAGACAACCTGCTCCATCTCTCCGTATGAATAGAAGATTGCTTTAGCTTCAATTCCCAACCCTCTGGCAGCGGTCTCAATCCACCGACCCAGGGCTTCGCTGCTCTCTTCAAGACTCTCCGGCACTGCGGGCGCAGTTGCGGAGTCAGATGAAAGATTGCTCTTGCGCGCTAAGGCTTCAAGCGCTTCTCCCAATCGTGGCTGAGGCCATGAGATGCTCAGTAAACGTTCTTTCAAATGTCCCCTCGCGTCTCGCTCAGGCGACCCCGCTCAAGCCTCAGCCGACGCCAGGTCACGTCCGCCCAAAGCCCCGCTCGCACTGCCTCTTCAGCATCGAGAAGATTTCTGTAACGCGAAGCGGGCGCGCGAGCCAGATCAACCGGGGAGCCGTCCTCTACAACGCGCCCCCCTTCAACCACCAGCACGCGGCCGAACGCGCGCGTCTCGCCAATGTCATGAGTAACGCAAAGTAGCGTCGCTTCCTTCCATAGCTCACGCGCACGTGCCAGCAACTCACGGCGATGCTCTCTATCAAGGCCGCGAAACGGCTCGTCCAATATAACGAGTCTCACATTCGGCCTCAGCATCGCGCGCCCTAGCCTCACGCGCTGCCCTTCTCCGCCCGACACGAGCGCGCCTCCTTCGCCTAAATTCGTTTGCAGTCCGTCCGGCAACCGCTCAAGCAGATCGCCCAACTCAGCCGCTTCAATCGTTCTACCCAGAGTCGATGGAATATCCTTCGTGCCGTAACGAAGATTCTCTATCAGCGAGCGATTCCAGAGTTGAACCGCAGGGTCAACCCACGCGGTTTCCTGTCGAAGCTTATCTAACCGGTCGCCGTCGAGCGCTAATCCGTTAACCACGACGCGGCCTGTGGCGGGCTTGTGCCAACCTAAAAGAAGACCTACGAGGCTGGACTTGCCTGCGCCTGATGGGCCAACAATGGCTGTGTGGCTTCCTCCTTCAAATGAAAGGTTGATCTCTTCCAGAATCGTGTGCCCGCCAGCACGCACGCAGACCTCTTCCATATCAATCGAAACTCCACAAACCGAAACTGAGCCTGCGTCCGCAGAGACATACGATTCAACAGAATCGCCTTCGGTTGAAACAGTCTCTTCGGCTGCCCCCATCGGCTCAAGAATTCGCAGAGTGATGCTGCGGTAGGCCGGATAGAGACGCGCAACAGCCGCTATCTCCTGCCCCAGGACGGGAAGGCTCAGCGCCCAGTAGATGAGCAGCAACGCTCCGCCCGTGAGCCTCCCGCTCTGTAGATAGCCGTAAGAGAGAAACGCTGCGAAGCCGAAGCCGGAGAGCATTTGAATCGCTTCGACCGCGACCACGCCACGTTGCAGCGCCACGCTTGCGCGCGTCCACTCGACAAGCAATCCTTCGTGCTCTCGCCGCACTATCTTTTCGGCGTTGTGCGTGCGTATGGGAATCATCCCCATAAACGCATCCAGATAGAAACGGCTCAAGGCTCCGGCATGTGTACGCGCTCTCAGGTCTCGCTCGGAAAGAACGGGCTGCGAGACGAGCGGTAGGGCGACCGCCGATGTTGCCGCCAGCAGCAGCACCGGAAAGATGCTCGACGGACTCAGCCATGCAATCGCCGCAACTGTAAAAAGAAGCGTGAAACTGGCTCGCAAAAACTGGCATCCGAGGTCAGGAAGCCCGCGAAGTCTATGAATGCTATGGCTGCGCTCGGCCATATCTGATGCGAGACGACTATGAAAATAGCGGTCGCTCAGGCGCGGCAACTTTTCCAGAAACGCAATCCGCAAACGCACCTCAAGCTTTCGCCCTAGCTTCAGCGCGATGGCTGCAACCGGTATGTCCAACAAAAGGAGCGCCGTTAAGAGAAGCAGCAGTAAGCCCATTGCGGCCAGCCGCTGTCTGGATAGAATAAGCTCGCGCCCCATGTCCAGAAGCCCGCGCAACACCAGCGCCTCGACGATGACGCCTGCGGCGGCCAGCACAATCGCAATGAGAAGCAGCATCGGAGCAAAGATACCGTCCGCCAGAAACATGCGCAGCAACTCACGCATAGGCCGTAGGGGACGCTCTTTAAGTGCTGCCATCAATTCGGGCGAAAGCGGCGACGGCGTTTCATTGCTTTCATCGCTTCCAACACCAGCGCCCGTCTTCAACCTGCGTGCATCTCTTACGCGCACGAGTACGGCACCGCGAAGCAGAAGCTGTTCTTGATTCGCGTCTGATTCTGCGGCTCTCACAAGCCAGTAGGGCTGAGGGATTGTGAGGGCATCTTCAGGCTCATCTACCAGCGCGTTCTTGAAGAAAAGCTCAAGCGTGCGCGCCGCTTGCGCTCCCGGATTTACTCCGCCGGAACGAGCGATGGCGGCGGTCAGACGAGTCGCCGCGTCCAGAGCCGCGAGCGAGCGCCAGCCCGAATCGTCCAGCGCCGTTCTCAACAGGCGCGCGGTTGTGCCGCGAGAAAGCTTCAGGCAGCAGAGCCTTTGCCGTAGGCCGTCTATAAACTCATCTGACCCGGCCCACTCGCGCCAGTCTGCCGCATACACTTCCAGCGTATGTATGTAAAGCTCTTTGAGAAACTGCTTGCGCGTGACCCAGCGCCGGCCCGTCGCCGGGTCCATCATCTGCACGAACGGGCCGTGACTGCGCCACGCGATTGAGAAATGCGTGACGCCGCTCGTATGTCTAAGCACGACTATGGCAGGCAGCGCATGAGTTGAATCGAGCAGAACATGATCAGACGGAATCATAATCTGCTCGGCTGCTAACCCGAGTTGCGATGCGACATCTTCCAGCGTGTCTATAGAAGTGCCGTCAACATCGGTCTGGCAAGCTTCGCGCAGCCGTCCATAGCTTATAGGGATACGCCAACCTTCCAGCATGGCCTTGAGCGACGCAGGCCCGCAGTCCATCATGGAAGTTTGCACGACCTCTGGTATGAACAGGCGACGCCTCAAAGCCATTTTTTGATGCTTTCATTAAACTATCTGGCGGCAGACTGCGAAGCTGTCAGAGTTCTTTCGACGTATTGCATTATTAGTGCGAGCGGTGAGACCTTTTTGATTTCAATCTCTACTATCCCCGGCAGGCCGTGCTGCAACGGAATTAAAGATGCGCTATCAGGATGTACTTCTAACTCGACGCGCACGCGCCCGTCCTGCTGCTCGCTGGCGACTGTAGCGACGGTCGCCGGCAGACTCCCGAACTGGCTCCACGGAAAACCGTTAAGCCGAATACGCGCCGGTTGTCCGGGCTGAACGCGCCCCAGAGCAGCTTCAGGCGGGAAATAGGCTACGGCTCTCAATCCACCGTCGGGAATGATTGCGCCCAGTTTAGTTCCCTCGCTGATGAATGCTCCTGCACGCAGGTCTGCGATCTCGCCTACACGACCGCTGATGGGCGCTTGAATCTGTCTCTTAGTTATTTCGTGCTCTATGCGCTTGATGGTTGCTTTGCCCGTGAACATCTGCCCTTCGATTCTTTGTAGCTCACCGTTGAGTTGCTCTATGCGAGTCTGGCGATCATATTCGACAGTGCGATGCTCCTGCTCCAGCCTGACTATGGAGAGGCGCATTCTATCGGCCACAGCTTCCTCTTCCTGTGCCTTCGACTTGGCGTGCAGGAAATCCAGCTCGGAAATGAAACCGCCTTCGTAGAGCGAGGCGAGCCGCTCTGCTTCGGTTCGAGCATACTGCGCCGCCGCCTCTGCTTCTCTGTGCTGCGCGTGCGCTTCGTCAATGGCGGTGCGCGCTGTTTGCCTGGCTTCGTCGAGCGCCTGCCCTTCAGAATCAATCTCGTTGCGAAGCGATGAGAGTTGAGCGGTCAGGGTGTTGGGCTGGGTCTGTTCTTCTGCGAGTTGTAGACGTTCTGTGTCGGCGTCGAGTTCGACAATCACCTGCCCGGCCTGCACCCGTTCTCCCAGCACGAGATGATTTGCAATGACTCGTCCGGCCACAGACGCTTCTACCGAATGAGCCGCGTGCTCTACTTCCAGCCGCGCGTCATCCGATGTCTCGTAGAGCGAGATGTGGGCTTCGAAAACCCAGCCAATCCACCCCCCAAGAACGACAACAGCTATGAGCAACCACCAACTCGATCCGCTTCTCGAAGCAGACAGCGAGCGCATCGAACGGGAAAACGCCATTGACATAAATTTTGCCCATCAGCCCAAAGTCATTGCCGACACTCACGCTGTCTTTCCGTTCACTGCTCCCTGTTCTTGTGTAGAGAGCGCCGTAAGCCGAAGGTCTTCGTGCAGGTAAATTTATGCGGCGGCCATACGCCGGCCTGCTCTTTGTCACGCGCTTTATTCAGATAAGCTCCAGGCAAGTAGCTTGAACAGCGCTTTGATGAGATAAGAAAGAGGCCGCGCTCAGCACTGTGAAATGAGCAAGTGTTAAGCGCGGCTCATGGCTTCATTAAGAAGATGCGTGCGATTCTTCCCATTTGTCTTGCGTTAAGGCTAAGGCTGAGGATCGCCGTTAGGGTCTACACCCATGCTCCTTCCAGCCTTCACCTTTGTCTTGACCTTCATAATCTTGTCTCCGCGTCGAAAAGATAAACAGCCTTCTATGGATTAGCCATGTCCGGGGCGCTCTACCATAACGACCCCGGACACGAGTTCTATGCTTCAGGGTCCTGTATTGCCGTTCGGGTCTATACCCCATCCCCGGCCTGCTTTAACTCTGGTCTTGACCTTCATAGGGGAAAAGCTCCTTTCTTAAAGCTTGGGTCTTCGTTTAAGAATTCGCGAGGTGGCAAACATCAAATTAAGGAGAGAGCTAGCCCTCCGGGTCTATCCTGACCCCTGCGCCAGCTTTAACTCTTGTCTTGATTCTCACGGGTGCGTCCCCCTTTCTTGGAGATTCATTGATTTTCTCGAATCTGCGGTTACAGATTAGTCGGCAACCCGCATGTACATGGTCTTATGGGTGCGTCCGGCCATTCGGATCAATCTGCGGCCCTTCACCAGCTTTAACTTCTGTCTCGACTTTCATTCAGACTGAGAACCCTTCATTAAGGGAATCAGTAGAGAACTGAATGTGCACAGGTCGGCCTTAGCATGAATCTGGCGACACACACTCAATTCGCGCCCAGTGAATACTCCATAATCTTCATGAAAGTCTTCAAATAACTTCCAATTATTTTCCAAATCTTCTCGATGGATTGAGTTTCACGGAAGGAACGGCGGTTTTTACCGTACACTTTCTCTGTCAGAGCATGTAAGGCTACAAGTTTTTCTAACTCGAAGCCTTAAACTTCAAATACTTCTCATAAAAAAGACCGGGCGTCGCCATTAAGAATCTCTTCATGGTAGGCTCTTTGCAAAGTTAACTATTTAACGGGCGATCAGGATCGCCCTACGAACGATGTTCATATCCAAGAGCAACCATTTATCACCCGGTAGTCAACAAAGCAGATATTGACGCTCGGATTGTTATTCGCGTCTGTTATTCGCGTTCCCGGAAATTCAAGATTATTTGAAACAGTCTCATAAATATCAGTGGCCTGATTCTGAGCCAGCGTTTATAGGAGCTTTCAGACATGCCGAATGATTTATGAGATGAGTTCTTGTGAATAATCAATGGGCAGCACTTCCGTCGGACGCCGCACCCCATTCACAATTTGAATCATGGTGCGGTGAGCATCTTCATTAAGCTTCCAGATGTACGCCAAAGATTTATTAGACGGTCATCAACCGGCAGCCACCGAAGGCGCTTCGCCCTCGTACAAGTTCGGGCCTTTCATTCTGGAAGCGACCGAGCGAGCATTGCTGCGCGAGGGCGAGCCGGTCGCGCTCACTTCCAAAGCATTCGAGACTCTCCTGGTGCTTGTGGAGAACAGTGGAAGATTAGTCAAAAAGGGCGAGTTGATGGAAAGGGTCTGGCCCGACACTTTCGTCGAAGAGAAGACGCTGGCACAGAACGTCTTCACGCTGAGAAAAGTTCTGGGGCAGGACGAGGCTGATAAATATATAGAGACTGTGCCAAAGCATGGCTACCGGTTTGTGGCAGAGGTGCAAGTTGTAAGTGGCAACAGGCGAAACTCTGTGGGCGAACTGAAATCCTTCCCTGTTGATTCGGAAGCGCAAATCTCTGCAAGATTGGAAGAGAGTCCATCGCTGTTCTCTCTTTTGAAGAACAATAGAGAGGACGTTCGCACTGAGAGCGAGGCGAACGCTAATTACACGGGTAGCCCTGACTTAATTACGCACGAAGCCTCTATCAAAACTTATACGGGGATGAGAATCGGCGTTGCCGCTCTAATTTTTCTGGTGGTCGGGGCTGCGGCTTTGTACGGATTGAAGAACATCTCTTTGCGAAGTCAGCCTGTCTCTTACACGTCGCCCTTATTCAGGTCGATAAAGATGAAGAATTTAACGACCAATGGCAAAGCGTCCATTGCTGTCGTTTCGGCTGACGGGAAATACATCGCATACGCGAAAAGTGACTCGGAAGGAGAGCAATCGCTATGGGTTCACCAGATCGCAACCGCCAGCGAAACTCTACTGCTCCCTGCCAATCAAGTCACCTACTGGGGACTCAGGTTTACGCCCGACGGTAATTACGTTTATTACACTGTCTATGAGGGCGCTGGCAATAATTTGGGAACGCTCTACAAGATTCCTGTGCTCGGCGGCACGCCGAAGCGTCTGGTCGTTGATATTGATAGTCCCGTCACATTCTCACCTGACGGCCAGCATATAGCCTTCGTGCGAGGCTTCCTAAACAGCGAACGGTGGAGCAGCGCTCTGATGATTGCCAGAATGGATGGTACAGAGGAGCGGCAACTCGCTTTGCGAGCGAATGGTGACTTTTATTCCTATCATGGCCCCGATTGGTCACCTGATGGAACGATGCTGGCTTGCGCCGTCGGCAGTAACAGAAGTCGGCGCGAAATGAGTATCGTTGGTGTGAAGATTGCGGACGGATCGGAGAAATTTCTGACAGAGCGAAAGTGGTGGACAATCGAGCGTCTGGTATGGCTGGCAGATGGTTCGGGGATTTTGTTCAACGGCGCAGATTACGGCTCAGAGGATATAGAGCAAATCTGGCATCTCTCTTACCCAACCGGCGAGATTCAGAGGATAACCAACGATCTGAATAATTATATAGGAGTAAGCACAACACCATATTCAAAATCAATTGTGACGTTGCAATTGGATCACATCTTTGACCTGATGGTAGCGCCCAATGGTGATACTAATCGCGCCCAATCTATCCCTACTATCGGGGGCAAGTTCGGATTGGTAACGGGTTTCTCCTGGACTCCCGAAGGTAGAGTCGTCTACGGGTCTAACGAAAAAGGTAACTCGGACATCTGGATAGCTGAGGTTGATGGGCAGAACAAGCAACAACTGACGGTTGACGAACACTTAGATCACTCCCCCGCCGTTTCGCCCGACGGTCGGCACATAGCTTTCCTTTCAAACCGCTCCGGCAATCAACAACTCTGGGTCATGGACATCAACGGAGATAATCAAAGGCAGTTGACACATGGGCCTATTGCTTCTCGCCCCGCCTGGTCGCCGGACGGAAGATGGATTGTTTATACTGCTTATAGTCCGTTGCAGACCATCTGGAGAGTTCCTTCCGACGGCGGCGCTCCGTTGCAACTGACTAATAAATATTCCTTCAATATGGATGTATCGCCAGACGGGAAGTTAATTGCTTGTTATTACTGGGATGATCAAGACAGCCGTCTTCACTTATCAATCATCCCGTTCGACGGCGGGACTCCTGTGAAAATCTTTGAGCAGAAGTTGAATACTCTCTCGACCGGCCACTGGACGGCTGACGGCCAGTCTTTATTATATCTGGACAGGCATACCAGCGCTTCAAACATCTGGCAACAGCCTGTAAGCGGGGGGCCGCCAAAACAGCTAACCTTCTTAAAGTCCGAGTACATAGACAGCTTCGCCTGGTCGCCAAACGGGAACAAGCTTCTTTACACCCGCGTTACTAACTCCAGCGACGTTATTTTAATAACCGATTCCAACGAGTAAGAATTCCAGTGCGCCGATTTATGAATCTTCAAGAGTTACGAGGTAAATACTTATGGAGACATATACGCTCGGTGAGACTTTGCGTCTTGAACTCAAGTTGCGAGATAAGAGCGGCATAGGTTATACGGCGGCTCTGTTCAATCGGTGCAGCACAGGAACTCAACCTGTAAACGGGATCATACTGTTAATAGGGGATGGGGAAGGCCGAACTGATGCCACAGTCGAGTTGACGATACAGATCAAGAAGGAGACCATTCCGGGCGAATATAGATGCGAATATATACAGGTACAGGACGCCCTCGGAAATCATATACGGCATTACCCTGACATTCGCTTTAGAATTGAAGGCGTTCCGGGCGATCATGAAGGGCCGGAACTGCTGGATTGGCGCTTCAAGACAGAATGAAGCGAGTTACTTATCCTTTCACCCAACCCTCATTTCCTCTTATACGGCGCGAGCGCTCCACTCATCCGATTCGGACCGTGAGCATTGAGATCGAGCCGCCGTCGAATCCTTCTACAGGGAATGTGACCTGCTCGCCTTCTCGTTGCAGGGCGATTATGTAGATGAGCGGCAAATAGTGATCCGGCGTCGGCGCAGAGAGCAGAGCATCACGACCCAGCGACTCGTAGTTGACGAGCGGCGCGTGGTCGCGCGCGAGCAGCAATTGGCGCGCACGCTCTTCAAATCGCACAGCCCAGTCGAACGGCTCGACCTTGTGACGCCCCCACGCATAAGTGTGAAGATTATGCACGAGGTTGCCGCTTCCCACTATGAGCACGCCCTCGTCACGCAAAGGCGCAAGTCGCTTCCCAACTTCGTAGTGAAACGCGGCGGGCTGAGTTTCGTCTATGCTGAGTTGCACGACTGGAACATCTGCTTCGGGGAAGACGTGACAGAGCACAGACCATGTTCCGTGATCCAGTCCCCAGCCCATGTCCAGACCGACAGGAACCGGCGCGAGCAGATCGCGCAGGCGGCTCGCAAGCTCAGGCGAGCCGGGCGCAGGATAGTTGACTTCATACAACTCGCGCGGAAAGCCGCCGAAGTCGTGTATGGTTCGCGGCGCAGGCATGGCCGTGACCGCTGTGCCCGGAAGATACCAGTGAGCGGACACGCACAGCACTGCGCGCGGACGCGGTATGCCTGCTCCTATGTTGGCCCAGCTTTCCGTGTAGCCGTTCGCAAGCAGCGCGTTCATAGGATTGCCGTGCCCGAAGAATATTGCAGGCATTGTTTCCGTCATCGTCACACTCACCTCAAAGGTTAACCTAGAACCCGCATCAGACATCTTTAAGGAGTTGAGCTACATCTTTCAGGATTTGAGATGGCCTGGCAGCATGCGGCGGTTGTTGCTTAATTCTGAAATTGGGCCGTCGCTTCTTCAATCTCATTATCGAGCCAACGGTTCTCTTCCGGCAAAGTCCAGGTCTCGCCCGGCTCGCGCAAAGCGATGCGCCAGTCTTCATCTCCGGCAGCAGCGAGCAGGCGCGCAACGGGTTCGCCCGCAGGCTCGCGGCTCAGTCGAAACGTTGAGTGATGCATCGGCAGAATGTAACGCGCGCCCATCTCGCGCCGCATAGCCCAGGACTGTTCCGGGTTGGCGTGCGCGTGAACCCACGGGTCGTAAGCGCCGATTGGAAGAATGGCCAGATCAATTTGTAAGCGGTCGCGCAATTTCGAGAAGGCGCGCGTGTACGCAGTGTCGCCTCCGAAGACCAGGGCGCGGCCATTCTTTGTTATCAGGAATCCGCCGTAGCCGCGATGCCTGTCCGTTAAGGTTCGCGCGCCCCAGTGATTGACTTCAATCGCTTCTATGGATGCGCCGTTTATCTCTACCGCCTCGCCCCAATCTAGCTCGGTCTTCTGTCGAAAGCGCTTCACCAGATCGAGGTTATCCTTCTGAACAACGGCATGCATCTCGCGCGGCAAGCGTCGCAGCGTTCCCATGTCGCAGTGATCCATGTGCGAATGCGAAACGAGAATTGCATCGAGCGGCGGCAACTCTTTTATGGAAAGCGCCGGTCGAACAAGGCGGCGTGGGCCAATGGTTATGCCTGCGACGTTCACGCCTACGTGCGGTCGAAGCGCGGGGTCTGTCAGAAGCCACGTACCGTAAAAATTCATCAGCACGGTAGCATGACCGAGCCATGCTACCGTTAGCCGGTCGTCGCTCCAACTGCCCGGCTCAGGTCTATGCGGAGCAAGGGCAATCGGCTTGCGCGAATCTGCTACTTTTTGCGAAAGAAAGCGGCGCGCATGCTGGCGCGCAAAACGTGCGTAAGTTTTCAAATCCCCCGTCTTGATCTTCATATTCCCTTAGATGCCCGAAATATTTCCGGCGATGCACGTCCGAAGGGGGGATGGAAGGGATGAGGGCGGAGGGATGAGGGATGAAATGGATTGAGCCAATTGCGTGTTGACGCTGTTACTCCTTCTTATTCATCCCTCCGCCCTCATCCCTCATCCCTTGTGGTATTATCTCCGCCGCTCACTTTAGCTTTCCCGCGATAATTCAGATCGACTGGAGGTTCGTATGCGTCTGGCAATTTGCCTTCTATTGCTGCTCTCCACATCTTTTCCCTTCTCCACAATAAACTCTCGCGCTCAAAGAAGAGCGGCGGGCGCGGCTCCGGCGACGAAAGCTTTGCACGCGCTCTTTGACGAAGAGTGGGACTACGAGATGCGCGAGAATCCTGAGCGCGCCTCTGCGCTCGGAGACCGCCGATTCAATGACCGATGGACTGATTTGAGTATAGCCGCAATCAACCGCCGCCACGAGCACACTATAGCCACGCTCGCACGGTTGAAAGGCATTAACCGTGTGCAGCTATCGCAGCCGGATCAGATCAACTACGACCTGTTCAAGAGAAATTTAGAGAACGATATTGAAGAGCACGAGTTTCACCTCTACCTTCTTCCTCTGAACCAGCGCGGCGGCATACAGACCGACAACGAGCTTGGAGACCAGCTTCGTTTCACCACCGCGCAGGATTACACAGACTGGCTGGCGCGCCTGCGAGCTTTCCCCGTCTATATGGATCAGACTATGGCGCTCATGCGCGAAGGCATGCGCGAGCATATGATGTGGCCGAAAGTTGTGATGAAGCGCGTGACGGCGCAGATAGAGAAGCAGATAGTCTCGAACCCGGAAGACAGCCTCTTCTACAAACCTTTCAAGAATTTTCCGCAGGACATTTCAGCCGCTACGCGCGACGAACTCACGCGCGATGCGCGTGAGGCAATCTCTTCGGGCGTCGTGCCTTCTTTCAAGAAGCTACAGACGTTCTATACGAACGAATACTTGCCCGCCTCGTTCGATGAGGTGGGCGTCTGGCAGATGCCGCGCGGGGCAGAGCTTTACGCATTTCTCGCGCGCGAGTTTACGACGACCGACATGACGCCGCAGCAGATTCACGATCTTGGACTGAGCGAAGTGCGGCGCATACGCGGCGAGATGCAGGCCATCATGGATCAACTGCATTTCAACGGCAGCCTGCAAGACTTCTTCAAATTCCTGCGCACAGACCAGCGCTTCTACTACAAAACTCCCGAAGAGCTTTTCGCGGCTTATCAGGCTATGGCGAAGCGCATTGACCCGAACCTAATAAAAGTTTTCAAGACTCTGCCGCGCATGCCCTACGGCGTAGAGCCTATCCCTGCCGCTATTGCGCCCGACACCACGACTGCTTATTATCGTCGCCCCGCAGCCGACGGCTCGCGCGCCGGAACTTACTTCGTCAATCTTTACAGGCCGGAGACCAGACCTACATACGAGATGATGGCGCTCACTCTGCACGAGTCTGTGCCCGGCCATCATCTTCAGATTGCGCTCGCTATGGAGCAAGGCGAGATTCCGAATTTCCGTCGCTACGGCGGCTACACAGCTTTCGTGGAAGGCTGGGGACTTTACGCCGAATCGCTCGGCGACGACATGGGACTCTACGACAACCCTTATTCCAAGTTCGGCCAGTTGACCTACGAGATGTGGCGCGCCGTGCGATTGGTAGTTGATACAGGCATGCACTATTTCCACTGGGACAGGCAAAGGGCTATTAACTTCTTTCTTGAAAACGCGGCCAAGCAGGAGCTTGACGTAGTAAACGAGATTGATCGCTACATCACGATGCCGGGACAGGCGCTCGCCTACAAAATCGGCCAGTTGAAATTCAGAGAATTGCGCGAGCGTGCGCGGCGCGAACTCGGCGCAGAATTCGACGTTCGCGAGTATCATGATGTAGCGCTCAGTTCCGGCGCAGTGCCTCTGGATGTGCTTGAGAGACAGGTCAACGAGTGGATAGCAGAGAGAAAGAGACGGAATGCGCCGCGCAGTTCAACTCGTTGATCTACTTGAGAAGTTTACTAACCTGACAGGTCAGAAAAGTTGAGCCAAAGCTCTGTAGAGAAAACGGCATGGTTGCCCGACGTAATCTATACGGGCGGACGATTCGAGCGCGGCCTTGCTCTGATTTGTGACGAACGTGGTCGCATCCTTCGGCTTACGCGCGGCACGGATGGCATTGGTCGAGTGATTCGTTTGAAGAATCGAGCGATGCTGCCCGGAATGGTCAATGCGCATTCTCACGCCTTCCAGCGCGTCATACGCGGTCGCACCGAATATCGCACACAAAATACGAAAGACTCTTTCTGGACCTGGCGCGAGATGATGTACGCGGCGGCTTCCAGGCTCGCGCCCGAAGATGTTTACGATGCATCGCGCATGGCTTTCCTTGAGATGGCTCTAAGCGGCATCACATCGGTCGGAGAGTTTCATTATCTTCATCATGCGCCGGACGGCACGCCTTACGATGATCCGAATCTATTGAGCAAAGAAGTCATGCGCGCGGCGAAAGATGTGGGGCTGCGAATAGCATTGCTGCGCGTGGCCTATGCGCGTGCCGGGTTTCGTAAAGAGCCGGACGAGCGGCAGAAGCGTTTTATCGAAAGCGAGCCGGAGATTTTCCTGCGAAACCTTGAAAGATTAAGAAGCGACATCGGCAGAGGGGTTGAGCGGGAGACGGCGCGGGTCGGCGTCGCGCCGCACAGCGTTCGCGCAGTCCCGCTCGATTACCTGCGCGAAGTGATTCGCCATGCCGCGCTGTGGAAGATGCCCGCGCACATGCACGTCGCGGAGCAGCCCGCGGAAGTTTCCTCCTGTCTTGAAGAGTACGGTCGCACGCCCGTCGCCCTTCTTGATTCGGAAGGTTTACTCGGCGAACATTTCACAGGCGTTCATGCCATCCATGTGAATAAGGAAGAAGCTCGCATGTTGGCTCAATCGAAATCCAGGGTCTGCGCCTGCCCGACAACCGAGCGCAACCTGGGCGACGGCATTTTTCCCGCCGACATGCTCTTCGCTGAAAACATCCGCATAGCGCTCGGCACGGACAGCCACACGCAGATTGATCTTCTTGAGGACGCGCGCGAGCTTGAATACCACTTGCGATTGCAGAGGCTTGAGCGAAACGTTCTGGCTAAAGGAAGTGATGATGAAAGCTCTCCCAGCCGCTCTGCTCTCGCGGCAAAACTTTTCGAGTGCGCGAGCGCTCGCGGCGCTGAGAGCATAGGCACCGAAGGTTCGGGCAGACTGGAGCCTGACGCTTCGGCAGATTTCTTCACCGTTGATATGGACGATCCGTCAATCGCGGGCGCTTCTATAGATGACCTGCTTCCCGCAATTGTATTCTCGCTCTCACGAACAGCCGTGCGCGAAGTTGCGGTCGGCGGTAAACTGATTGTCGAGGACGGACATCATCGCGCTAGCGCTGAGGTAGCGGAAAAGTTTTCTGCGCTTCAGCGCAAGCTATGGGGTTAAAGGATGAGTGTTACAAGAGAGGCGCAGGAAATTAATTCGTCAGAAAATTCTTTGCGGGAAACATTGGCCCAACTCGTGGCCTTCGATTCCGTTTCGTCCCGGTCGAACAGCGAGATAACAGGCTATCTTGCCATGCGTGCTGAGGCTGCGGGGTTAACTGTCAGGCGTTTTTCTTACATGGATGAGAACGGAGTTGAGAAGGAGAATCTGATTGCGGCGACCGGCGTTGATGCAGGCGATTCCCTTGAAGTTGAGTTAGCGCTCGTGGGGCACACGGACACAGTACCTTATGATCCGGCGTGGAATGATGCTTTGCGATTAATCGAGAGTGAACGCAAACTTTTCGGTCGCGGCGCGTGCGACACGAAAGCTTTTATCGCAGCGTCGCTCGCGGCGGTCGAAACTGTTGATCTCAAAAGCTTGAATCGCCCGCTCGCGCTCGTCTTCACGGCTGATGAGGAGATTGGATGTATCGGCGCAAAATATTTAGCGGACTCGCGCGCCATTCGTCCCAGATACAGCATCGTTGGCGAACCTACTTCTTTACAGCCTATGCGCGCAGGGAAAGGTTATTGTCTGGCAGAAGTCATAGTGCGCGGGCGCGAAGGCCACAGCGCCTACCCGCATCTGGGCGCGTCCGCAATTTTCCGCGCCGCGCGTCTGGTTAATAGAATCGAAAAAATTTCGGGCGAGTTAAGGCTAGACGAACATGCCGGGTTCGATCCGCCTTACACGACACTGAATGTCGGGCTAATCAACGGCGGGAAAGCTAAGAACATAATAGCGGGCGAGTGCCGCTTCACGCTCGAATGGCGACCCGTTCCGGGCCAAAGCTCAAGCCGCGTGCTCGACATGATTAATGCTGCAATCGAAGAGGAACGAAAGAGCGAAAGGGATTTCGACGCCGAAGTTAATGCGGCGCGTCTACAGGAGGCCATCGAGACCTCGGAAGATTCTCCGCTCGTACGCTTTCTCGAAGAGGAGACGAAGCAGCGAGCGGGCACAGTTGCTTTCGGGACGGAAGCGCCGCAGATGGCGGAACTCGGCGCGCAATCGGTCGTCTTCGGCCCCGGCGACATTCGCGTCGCGCACCGCACGGGCGAATTCGTCTCGATAGAAGAGCTTCAAGCGGCAGCGCGCATACTCACTCGCGCCGTTGAACATTTCTGCATGTAAGGCGCGCGCGCCAGCCGTTTCTCATTTCGCGCCCTTTGCGGTTAGCATCTATTTTGCTCGCGGCGAACAACCGCGCGCCACACGAGCGGCATCTAGCAAAGTCGTGCCCTAATAATCTTATTCCGAAAGTGAACCCTTGATTTCAGTTATGAAATACCGCTCGTTCGGCTTACTCTTTTTCATACTCCTCTTGACCGTTCCGGCCTTCGGCCAGGCTCAATCGAACAGCACGCCATTGTCCAATCAGGAATTGGTGCGGCTCGTCTATCAGCTTCCAGCTCATCCTGAAAGAAAAGAGGCTTTGATTGAAGAGATAAGAAGGCGCGGCATAGGTTTCCCGCTGACGGATGGACTGCGCGCTCTAGTGGCAAGCAAGAGCGGCAACGATGCGAGTTTGCGTCGAGCCTTAGAAGAGGCCGACAGGCGCAGGCTCAATCCTGCCGGATCATCTTTGCCATCGGAATCGGAAGGCGAAGAGCTTATTTCAAAGACCCGAAACGTCACGCTGGCCGCAGCCGGTGCTATGCCGGATTTTATAGTCAAGCAGGTCATCACAAGGTCTCTGGCGCTCGGCACTTCTCAGAACTGGATGGTGAGCGATCACCTGACCGTGGCAGTGAGCTACAGGGCGAACGCAGGCGAAGAGTATCATGTTCTTTCAGTGAATGGTGTGCCGCAGAGTGCGGAGGCAAACGGGAGCCATTCCTACGAGCAGCTAGGCGGTACGACTTCTACAGGGGAGTACGTTTCCATGCTCGCAGACCTGTTCGACCCTGCGAGCCGTACCACGTTCAAGATGGTGGACACGGACGTGCTGCGCGGTCGCCGCACAATCGTTTACGAGTACGAGGTTCAGAAGCCATACTCTAAACAGATGATTAAGGCCAGGGGCTTCGGCGACAACGAAATCATCACAGGCTATCGCGGGCGCGTCTGGATAGACCGCGAACTCTACAGAGTCTTGCGCCTTGAAGACGTTGCGACCGATATCCCTTCGGATTTTCCCGTAAGCGCTGCGAGCAGCATGGTTGATTACGACTGGGTGATGATTAACGATCACCAGTACCTGCTGCCTTCGCGCGCAGAGATAACGCTGGCGGCGCGCGCCAGCAACCAGCAGCTTCAGACTCGCAACGAGATTCGCTTTCGCGGCTATCAGAAGTTCGGCTCCGATGTTCGCATCATAGAGGACGTGGACGACGCCGATGAGCCGCCAGCACAGCAAACGCAGCAGCAACCTTCAACCCAGCGCCCAACTTCGACCACGCCGCCCGCGCCTCAGCCTTCTCCTACGCCTTAACCTGCATCTTCTCGGGCAGTGGTTCAGTTTGAAAATAGAGGTCAATATTTATCGGCGCTTTAACTTGAAATTGTCCCACTACTTCTTCTCGCCGAATATTGATTTTCGCAGGTCAAAAGGTTAAGCTGCGCGAACGGCGTGCGCCTCATCGTCCGTCGTTGCCACTGCATGAATCCGGGCTGGCAGCGTTGACGTATAGCCTGGTGTATCCACTCACCTGCCATCGCAGAGATGGTCAAGGTTAAGGTCAAAAGCGCCACGGCGCAGAGTTGCCGAATCGGTTTCACTATCTCCCCTTAAATGATAAATAGAATGATTGATCGTCGTGGGAACCAACGACAGGTCTGGAGCGGGTGCATCATAGCACCGCCGGGCGTAAACTCTTGCATCCTTGCAGAAAGTTTGCAACACCCGGAAAGGTACGTCCTCATATGAACTTAACCCAGTCATCCCTTAGCCGGATAGACGATCCTGCGCTCTCCCGCACGGAGCGCGCGCAACTGCGTTGCGAGATGGCGCAGCGTGCGGAAGAAGCAGGTGATTTTGAGGCGGCTCGCGAAGCTATGGGCGAGTTGTGGCGGCGCGTGGGCGAGTGCCCTTCCCTTGACGGACTTGACGAAGAGACGCGCGGATTGGTGCTGCTGCGCGCTGGCTCGCTCTCTGGCTGGATCGGCAGCACACGTCAAATCGCAGGCGCGCAGGAGATAGCGAAGGATTTAATCAGCGAGAGTATAGGCGTTTTCGAGCGGCTGGCAGAGACAAACAGGATGGCCGAGGCGCGCATAGACTTAGCCCTCTGCTACTGGCGAGAAGGCTCATTTGACGAAGCGCGCGCGCACTTGCGCGACCTACTTAAACTGAACGATTTAGAGGGCGAGCAGAGGGCGCTTACTCTGCTTAACATCGCTGTGGTCGAGCGTTCAGCCCTGCGACACCACGAAGCTCTTGCGATTCTGACCGAGGCCACCCCGCTCTTTGAGGCAAGCACCAACGACGCGCTCAAGGGTAAATTTCATAACACGCTCGCTCTAGTGCTGAGAAACTTGGGCGAAGCGGAGCGCCGTCAAGACTACATTGACCGCGCGCTCGTAGAATACGCAGCAGCAAGTTTCCATCTGGAGAACGCCGGACACACCGGATTCCGTGCTTGCGTCGAGAATAACCTGGGATTTCTCTTCTACACGCTGAACAGGTTTTCGGAGGCACACACGCACCTGGATTGCGCACGCAAGTTATCATTAAGCGTCAAGGATATAGGCATGGTTGCGCATGTGGATGATATGCGCGCCTGGACATTTCTCGCTCAAGGCTCCTTTTCCGAGGCGGAGAAGATAGCTCGCGCGGCTGTGCGAACGCTAGAGCATGGCGACGACCGGGCGTCGCTGGCGGAAGCATGGACGACGCTGGGGACGGCGCTTGCTCGCCTGCGACAGGTCGAGGCATCCAGGCAAGCGCTGGAGCGTGCGCGTGCTGCGGCTGAGCAGTCAGAGGATCACGAGCGCGCATGCATAGCTTCTCTCGCACTGATGGAAGAACTGGGCGAGCATCTTTCTCGCAGCGAGATGCTGGCTCTTTACATGCGCGCCGACGAGATGCTTGCAGATTCGCAGAATCGTAAGCTTCTCGCACGACTGCGCGCGGCAGCGCGCCAGTTGGTTGGAAAAGAGCACGGGCAGATTGCTGAGGTAAGCGCTCAGAACTTCATTTACGCCTCCGAAGAGATGTCCGCGCTGCTCAGCCGCGCGCACCGTCTTGCTTCGACTCATCATGCAGCGCTCATCACGGGCGAGACCGGTACTGGAAAAGAGGTACTGGCTCGTCTCATTCACGAATGGAGCGGGCGCGCCGGAAAATTTGTAGCGGTCAACTGCACAGCACTTACGGACGCGCCTTTCGAATCCTTGCTCTTCGGCCACCGACAGGGAAGCTTCGCGGGCGCAGGCGAAGATCAGCCGGGAGCGGCGCGCGAGGCATCTGGCGGCACTCTGCTTCTTGATGAAATCACAGGGCTGAGCCTCGGCAATCAGGCCAGATTGTTGCGCCTTATAGAATACGGCGAGATTCATACGCTCGGCGATGCAGCGCCGGAGCGCATTGACGTTCGCGTCATCGCCACTACTGGCCGCGACCTCAAACGAGAAGTCTTACTCGGAAATTTTCGCGCCGAACTCTTTTACCGGCTTCAAACTTTCAGTCTGGAAATTCCGCCGCTCAGAGAGCGCACGGTAGACATCGAAGCTCTCACCAGGCATTTCATTAAAGAGGCTGCGGACGAGAAGGCCAGGCGCGTCGAGTTCACTGACGAGGCGATGGAAGCAATCAAGCGCATGCCGCTCAGAGGGAATGCGCGCGAGTTGCGCTCCGTTGTCGGACGCGCAGTGTCGAATGCTGAAGATGGCGCACGCATCACGGATGAAGAGATAAAGATGCTTGGGCTGACCGCTACGAATGCAGATGAAAGCGTGTGGAAAGATTTCTCGCTCAAGGAAGAGGTGCGGCGGATTGAAGAGCGTTATATAGAGATGGCGCTTAAGGAGTCAAAGGGGCGGGTATCGCACGCTGCGAAGCTTCTGGGGCTAAAGCATCACGAATCGCTCAGCTCGCTGATTGCTACAAAGCACCCGCACCTGATTCAGGCGCGAACGCCGCGCACTCCTCGAAAACGCAGCATCATCGCGAAGCCGGATAGCAAACTCGCGCCCTGAATTTCAAAAGACCTCTGCGAATCACCTGCGAGCTAGCGGATTGCGGTCGCCCCCTTCGATTCCTCAAACATTCTATTTTCATAAGCCAGCCGGAGGTCGCGCCGACCCGGTAGAGAGCCTCTCGTCTTGAAGTCTGGCGCTGGCCTGCGCCATTATGATGCTCAAGAGGTTCAAACGAGCATGGCAAATCCTTCCAGGCGTCTGCCTGAAAACATCGCGGGCGATTTCTACGTTGATGACTCGTGCATTGATTGCGACGCCTGCCGCCAGATTGCGCCCGAAACGTTCCGCGATCACGGCGACCAATCCAGCGTCTATCATCAGCCGGAGACCGTGCAAGAAGTTCAACGCGCATTGATGTCATTGATTGCTTGCCCGACGGCGAGCATAGGCACGGTCGAACATCATGACGTGCGCGCGGCCATTGATGCTTTCCCACAGAAAATTACGGAGAACATCTACTTCTGCGGGTTCACTTCGGAATCAAGCTTTGGCGCGTGGAGCTATTTAATTGTAAGGCCGGAATCGAAAGGCGGAAATGTGCTGGTTGACAGCCCGCGTTTTGCGAGCCAGCTAGTCCGTCGCATTGACGCTATGGGTGGAGTGCGTCAAATTTTTCTAACGCACCGGGATGACATAGCCGATCATGAAAAGTTCGCGCGCAAGTTTAATGCTACGCGCATCATGCACGCGGACGATGGAGCAAGACGATGGGGCATGGAGCGAGTAATTGAAGGCGAAGAAGAGGTCTCGCTTGACGATGAGATGAAGATCATCACCGTGCCCGGCCACACGCGCGGCCACATGGTCTTGCTGTATAAAAACAGGTTTCTCTTCACGGGCGATCATCTGGCGTGGTCGCCCGCGCGTGAAACCCTGACTGCATTCCGAACCGCCTGCTGGTATTCATGGACTGAGCAGACGCGCTCTATGATGAAGCTGCTCGATTATGATTTCGAGTGGGTACTGCCCGGTCACGGTCGCATTCATCACTTGAGCGCGCCCGAAATGCATGAATCTCTGGAGCGCTGCGTCGAATGGATGAAAGCGACAAGGTAAGGTAAAAGTAGAGAGGCAAAATGGAGAAGCAAGAATAGAAGCATTTTAAGTGAAGATAGTTCACGCAACACCTTTTTATTCTGCCTTTTACCTTCTTACTTTCTTGTGTAGCTCCTCTAACAGTTAAAGGAAGAAAAGCTTAATGAGTGATAACCAAAAGATATTGATTGGATGCGGCGGCGCGGGCTGCGTTGGAATCCTTTTCATAGCAATCGCTGCGGGCGTCTTCTACTTCTTCTACGCCAGATCACCCCTTATTGCTTCCGGCAACCGCAACACATCCACATACAATTCATCAAACTCGCGCCCGAACTCAAACAACCCTATTCTCGTCTCAACCATGTCCGAAGACGACAAGCACAAGCTCTTTCAGGCTGCGGGCATCACAAGCGATTCAGAGCTTATAAACAAGGTGCTTAAAAAAATCGGCCTCATGCGCGAAGACAATTCGCTCGCACCCGACTATTCAGATTTCATCAGCGCGCACACACCCTGGGCCAGACGCAACATTGCATTCATCAACCAGTACCGTTCGCCGGAGCGCGCACGTCAGTACGTCATAGATCACTTGGGCGACTAATTAAAGACGTGCAGACTCGACGGTGAAGCGGGCGCGTGCTATTCAGCGCCCGTTTTGTTATAAAAGCAGATGTCATAGGCTAGAGATTAGAGATCAGTGAAATGCTTTTACCGACCTCTGGCCTCTAACCTCTGGCCTCTTAATCATGACTCCTGAACGCATCAGAAATTTTTCAATCATCGCGCACATCGATCACGGCAAATCCACGCTTGCCGACAGGTTGCTTGAGTTGACGGGCGCTCTCACGGAGCGCGAGATGTCGGAGCAAGTTCTGGACGACATGGATTTGGAGCGCGAGCGCGGCATCACGATTAAATCTCACGCGGTTCGCCTGGATTACAAGGCGCGCGACGGGCAGAAGTATGTTCTGAACCTGATAGACACGCCCGGCCACGTTGATTTCTCCTACGAGGTGTCGCGCTCGCTCTCGGCCTGTGAAGGCGCGCTGCTGGTTGTTGACGCATCGCAGGGTGTAGAGGCGCAGACGCTCGCCAACACTTATCTGGCTATAGAGAACAATCTTGAATTGATTCCTGTCATCAACAAGATTGATCTGCCGGGCGCTGAGCCTGAGCGCGCTATGGAGCAGATTGAGCACGTTATAGGTCTGGGCACGCACAACGCCATTCTGACGAGCGCCAAGACGGGCGAGGGCGTGGACGAGGTTTTAGAGGCAATCGTGCGCGACGTGCCGCACCCCAAAGGCAACTCGGATGCGCCGCTCAAGGCTCTTATCTTCGATTCGTGGTACGACCTTTATCGCGGCGTGATAGTTCTCTTTCGTGTGATTGACGGCGCGATACGTCCGGGCATGAAGATTCGCTTCTTCAACACGGGGCGCGATTACCAGGTGGAGACTCTGGGCGTCAACCGCCCGCGTCCGACCCCGATTGATCGTCTGGGCGTTGGCGAAGTCGGATTCCTCACGGCTTCAATAAAGAGGTCGCGGACGTTCAGATAGGCGACACCATCACAGAGAGCGCTCGGCCAACGAAAGAGCCGTTTCCGGGCTTTCAAGAGATAAAGCCTATGGTCTTCGCAGGGCTTTATCCTGTGGACACGAATCAATATGAGGAGTTGCGCGACGCGCTCGAAAAATTGCGACTGAACGACGCTTCGTTCTTCTACGAGCCTGAATCCAGCACCGCGCTGGGCTTCGGCTTCCGCTGCGGCTTCCTGGGATTGCTTCACATGGAGATTGTTCAGGAGAGGTTGGAGCGCGAGTTCAATCTTGAGTTGATTACGACAGCGCCGGGCGTGCGCTACAGAGTGACGACAACGGACGGCGAGATTGTCGAAGTTGATTCGCCGTCGAAGATGCCTGAGCCTGTGCGTATAGCTAAGATTGAAGAGCCTGTGATTGAAGCTACGATTCTCAGCTCGGATGATTACCTCGGCGGCATACTCCCGCTGCTGGAAGAGAAGCGCGGCGTGCAGAAGAAGTTCGAGTACATTGGCGAGAAGCGCGTGATGCTCACTTACGAATTGCCGCTTAACGAAATCGTTCTTGATTTCTACGACCGCCTGAAATCCGTTTCGCGCGGCTACGCATCGCTCGACTATCATTTCGCGGCCTACTGGACAAGCGACCTTGTGAAGCTGGACATTCTCGTTGCTGGCGAACCCGTTGACGCTCTCTCCATCATCGCCCACCGCGACACCGCGCAACAGCGTGGCCGCCTGCTGGCAGAGAAGATGAAGCAACTTATCCCCCGGCAACTTTTTGAAGTTCCCATTCAAGCAGCAATCGGCAACAAGGTCATCGCGCGCGAAACCGTCAAAGCTCTGGGCAAAAACGTTCTAGCCAAATGCTACGGCGGCGACATCACGCGCAAGCGCAAGCTTCTTGAAAAACAGAAAGAGGGCAAGAAGCGCATGAAGAAGGTCGGGCGCGTTGAGATTCCGCAAGAAGCCTTTTTAGCTGTGCTGAAAGTTAATGAGTGAGCAGAAGCCAGAATGCAAGAAGGAATATGCAAATAGCCACGAAGGGTATGAGAAGCTTTTGAGGAACCCATCCACTAAAAGGCGTTTAGAGAAATGCTGACATTTGAAGAAAAACAGATCGCACAACTGCCGATTATCAGCGACCCGGAAATTCTGAGCGGTGCAACAGTGTTTCGTGGAACGCGCGTGCCTGTGGCAGCATTGTTAGACAACCTCGCGGCAGGACTCACGCTGGATGAATTTCTTGACAACTTTCCGACAGTCACGCGCGAGCAAGCGGTTCAAGTCTTAGAGTTCTCCAAAGACACCCTCATGCGCTTGGGAGCTACGACGCATGAAGATACTGCTTGATGAATGTACGCCCCGCATTGTGAAGAAACGATTGCCGAGTCTTAATATATGTACGGCGCAGGAGATGGGTTGGGCGGGATGGAAGAACGGGGAGTTGCTGGCTGCGGCTGAAGAGCAGTTTGATGTCTTCATTACTACCGATCAGAATTTACGATATCAACAGAATCTTACAATGCGAAGGCTCGCAATAATCCTGCTACCGAGCAATCAAGTGGCAGTCGTCGAGAAGTTGGTTTCCTCTATTGAAGAGGTGCTGGCGAAAATTCAGGTCGGAGGCTTTATTGAGATTCCATTGCTCTGAAAGTCTTTTGAAATAGTTTGAGGAGAATTTTTAATGAAGCGACTCCCTCTTGTTCTGTCCCTTCTTCTTATTTCCCTTCCCATCTTCGCGCAGCACAGGCACCAGATGCCTGCGAATCCGCGCCCCGTCGTGTTGATGACGGGCATTGGCGAGAATCATCACCCGGTCTCTACGCGGAATGCGGAGGCGCAGAGATTTTTCGATCAAGGTTTGTTGCTGATCTATGCGTTCAATCACGATGAAGCTGTGCGCTCGTTTAAGCGCGCGGCCGAGTTTGACCAGAATCTTGCTATGGCCCACTGGGGCGTGGCGCTCGCTCTGGGGCCTAATATAAATCTGGACGTTGACCCGGATAGAGAACGAGCGGCTTATGAAGAGACGCAGAAAGCTATGTCGCTTCTTTCGCATGCCTCCGAAGAAGAGCGCGCTTACATAGAGGCTCTGGCGAAAAGGTATTCAATCGAGCCGCAGGCAGACCTTAAGAAGCTTGCTGTTGATTACAAGAACGCCATGGGCGAAGTGATGCGCCGCTACCCGGATGATACGGATGCGGCGACGCTTTACGCAGAGAGCGCTATGGATTTGCGCCCGTGGAAATTGTGGAACCCGGACGGTTCTGCGGCGGAAGGGACGGATGAGATTATTGCTGTTCTGGAGTCCGTTCTTAAACGCAACCCGAATCACGTTGGAGCTAATCACTACTACATTCACGCGGTCGAAGCTTCGCCTCATCCCGAGCGCGGGTTGACGAGCGCTGGCGTTTTGCGCAGGAACATCACAGCCGCAGGGCATCTGGTTCACATGCCGGGACACATATACATGCGCGTGGGCGATTACGCGGCTGTTGCGGATGTGAACGAGCACGCCGCAACGGTTGATCGCGCTTATCTTCAGAGCACAGGAGTTCAGGGAATTTACGGCGCGGGCTACTACAGCCACAACCTGCATTTCCTTGTCGTAGCCTATAGCATGATGGGTGATTACAGGGATGCGCGTCGCGCTATTGACCAGTTGGATGCTAACGTCGCGCCTTACATGCGAAACCTGCCGCCTCTGGAAGGCTTTTTTGCGAACAAGCCTATGGTGCTGGTGCGCTTTCGACGCTGGGATGAAATCCTGAGAGCGCCTGCTATTTATCCTGCGACGACGCCGACATCGAATGCCATGTGGCACTGGGCGCGCGGGATGGCGCTGGCCTCTACGGGACAGATTGAGAGAGCTAGAGTTGAGTTGAGATTGTTGCTAGGGGCTGCGTCGCACATGCCTGCGGACGCGCAGTGGGGATTAAATAAATTATCGGACATTTTGGAGATCGCCTCGAATGTTCTGAACGCGCGCATAGCCAGCGCGCAGCGCAACTACCAGATGGCCGTGCAATTTTTGCAAAAGGCGGTGCAGACGGAAGACGCTCTCGCATACGACGAGCCGCCCGCGTGGTATCTGCCTTCGCGCGAAAGTCTGGGCGCAGTGATGATGCTGAGCGGGCAATACGCCGAAGCCGAAAAAGTTTTCCGCGAAGACCTTATCAGAAACCCGCACAGCGGGCGCTCGCTCTTCGGCCTGATGCAAAGCCTGAAAGCGCAGAACAAGCAACAAGAGGCACAGGCCGCCGAAACCGAATTTACGAACGCATGGAAGCGCGCAGACACGCAGCTTAAGATTGAAGAAATGTGAAAATAAAGGAATCAGAATCCAGAAGTCAGTAGCCAGAATAAGTACGGTTGAGATTGTAGCTCAAGACTATTCTCAGGCTCTCAACCTTAAAGGCTCATCGAACATTCCAGCTTCTGGATTCTGACTCCTGACTACTCTGCTCTTATGCATATCACTCGCGTCGAATTAGAGAACGTAAAATCTTACGCGCACGCTGTTTTTCATTTCGGGCGCGGTACAACCGCGATTACAGGTGAGAACGGCGCTGGCAAGACTACTATTCTGGAAGCAATCGCGTGGGCGCTCTTTGACAAGCTGGATTATAAGAAAGAAGACTTTCTTAGGCGCGGCGCTAAGAAGGGGAGCGTGCGCGTGTCGTTTGAAACCTCGCCTGAAGTGGATGGACGCCAGTATCTCGTTTATAGAGACACAGGGCAGGGCTATTACATTTTCGATCCGGGACTGAACCTGAAGATTGCGGAAAAGAAGTTAGATGTCTCTGCCAAGCTTAGCCAGCTTCTAGGCATAGAGGCGGGCACGGATGTCGAGGCGCTCTTCCGCTCGGCCATAGGCGTTTCGCAGGGCACTTTCACGGCAGACTTCCTGCGCGCTGCGGCTCAACGCAAAGCTGCTTTTGATCGCCTGCTCAAAGTCGAAGAGTACCGCGAGGGCGCTGAGCGTCTGCGCGACACTATCAAGCTCATTGACGATAAGAGAACGGAGGTTCTTGTTCGCATAGCCAGCGCAGAAGGCGAACTGGCGCGCTACGACGAGCGCGTGGCAGAGCAAAAGGAAGTGAGCGCGCTTGTCAAAGCGATGGGGGAAACGCTCGATGAGTTGAAAAAAGAGATTTCAAAACGCGAGCGAATTGTTGGGGAGATGGACAGGGCGGAGCTTTTCCTGAACGAAGCGCGCTCGCGTGCCGACAGGCTTGAGGTCGAGCGTGATGCCGCAGCGCGTCGCGCCCGCGACGTGCGAGCAGAGCGAGACGTGGCGGCGGCGGCGCTCGAAAGACAGCGCGCGGTCGAAAAGGATCATAAAACGCACCTGTCATCGCTGGAACAACTGCGCGCGTTGGAAGCTTCGCGCATCGCGCGCGACCGTCTTCGCGCCGAAGAAGAAGGAGTCGCGCGGCTGCTGCTCTCCAGGCAGAATGATGTACGGCATCTGGAAGCTGCGCTCGCGCGCGCTCTGGAAGCGGCAGCGTCAATCAAAGCGCTTGAGAGCGACATACGCTCGCAGGAGGAGTTGGAGCGAGAGCGAGAGCGCCTGCGCGACCTGCGTGCGCGTGCCATGAGCGAGGGCGAGCGGCTTGCCGCGCTTGACGGCGAATTGGAAATCCTGCGTTCGCAACACGCACAGACCCAGCGTCGAATCAAGGAAGCGGAAGCGGGAGGCGATGCACAGGCGCGCGCGGAAAAACTTGAGAGCGAGCGGGTTGATATTGAAAATCGGTTGAGCAAAGCCGAAAAGGATGCTACGAGCAACGAACACCTCAGACGCCAGCGCGCCGAAGCCCAGCGCGAAATCGAGCGCATCGGACGCGAAATCTCTACGCGCGAGAAGGAGATTTCTAAGCTTGAGAAGTTTTCCGTTAAGGCTTCGGAGGCGGAGAGTTTGATTGCGCGCGAGAATGATTTGACCGAAAAGCTTGCGCGCCTGCACGCAGAGCTTGAGCGCGACGAGAAGTTTCATATCGAAGTCAAAAACGGGTTATGTCCCATTCTCTCCCAAAAATGCTTGAACCTGCGCGAAGGCGAGACCTTAGAGACCTACTTTCAAGATCACATGGCAGCGAATCGTCTTCAACTCAAAACCGTAGAGCGCGAGCGCGCCACAGTCGGCGGCGCAGTGCGCGAAGCGCGCGATGCCGAGAAACATCTTTCCAGGCTTGAAGGCGCACGCCAGCAACTCTCTCAAGACCGCGCGCTTTTCATGGAGCGTCAGGCGGCGCTTCGCTTAATTGACGAAGAGATTGCCGCAATCAAGACAAGCAGCAGCGACCGCCTCTCAGAGTTGAAGCCCCAGCTATTCGGTATTGACGCGGAACTCAAAAGCGTGCGCGAGGCCGCGCTTCGCTTCGCAGAGCTTCAGCCGCTGCGACGGCGCTTGCAGGAGATAGAGCAGGAGGGCAAGCGTAAAAAAGATGAGCGCGCTGGCGCTGCCGCGAACGCCTCAGCGCTCGCAGGATTGGAGAAGGATTTCGCAGAGGTCGAGAGAAAGTTGCAGGTGTTGAAAGACCCGCGCGCTCGCGCAGCATCTCTTGGCATTGAGGTTGAGCGTGAATCGTCGCTGCGTGCTGAAATGACGAGCGCGCATGACGCTCAGACGGCGCTGGAAAAGCAGGCACAGTCTCTCAGGGAACAGATGAAGCAGTACGCGGAGATGGACGCGCAGTGGGAAGCCTACAGCGCTACGCGCGACCGCACGGCGGATGCGCACAGTGAATACCTGACGAGCGCGAGTGTGGCCGCAACGCTCCCTGCGCGACAGGCTGAGCTTGATAAAGCGGAAGATGAGGCTTCACGCGCAGCGAGTGAAGCTGAGATGGCGCGTGCGGAATTCGATAAAGCCGCCGGTGCATACGACCGCGAGCGTCATAGTCAAGAGCGTGCCGCGCTCGTAGAAGCTAAGAAGCAGGAAGCTGCGACTTCAGCGCAATTGAGCGCCGCGCTTGCAAGGGAAGCGAATCTTTCGGCGGAGATAGCGCGGCTATCACAGATAAGAGACCGTATGCGCGAGGAGTTTTTGGAAAGAGATCGTCTGGAAAGATTGAACGAGGCAACGGACTTCATACGCGACGTGCTGCGCGAGGCTGGCCCGCGCGTGACGGAGAGCTATCTTTACAACGTCTCGATTGAAGCCAACCAGCTTTTCCGGGAAATCACAGGCGACGCCGCTCGCTCGCTTCGATGGTCGCGCGATTACGAGATAATTCTGGAAGAGGAAGGGCACGAGCGCTCGTTTCAGAATCTTTCTGGCGGCGAGCAGATGGCCGCAGCGCTCTCTGTCCGTCTGGCTCTGTTGAAGCAGCTTTCAGACATACGCATGGCATTCTTCGACGAGCCTACGGTGAACATGGATCAGCGTCGGCGCGAAGGATTGGCACAGCAGATAGGGCAGATTAAGCACTTCGACCAGCTATTCATCATCTCGCACGACGACACTTTCGCAGAGGCCGTTGACCACACAGTTCACGTTCCAGAGGACGGGCTGGCCCAACAGGAAGCGGTCGCGTAAAGATGAAAGAGGTCACCATCTACTGCGATGGGTCAAGCCTGGGCAACGGGCTTCAGACAACGCGCGCCGCTGGCGTTGCGCTTCTGGGTTATCGCGGGCTGTGGCGCGCCGCAGGAGATTTTCTGGGCGAAGCCACGAACCAGCAGGCGGAGATTGCCGCAGCCGCACTCGGACTTGAAACTCTGCGCGAGCCTTGCCGCGTACATCTTTTCACGGACTCGCGCTACGTCGTGGAAACTATGAACGGGCGATTCAAGCGAAAATCGAATCATGATTGGTGGGCGCGATTGGACGAGGCCGCGCGCCCGCACAAGATTACGTGGGAATGGGCCAAAGGCCACGCGGGTCACGTGGTTCAAGAGGCCGCAGACCGCGCTGCGCGCCGCATCGCTCAACTCGGAAGAGTTGATGAAAGTGTTCTGCGTGATGCGGTTGATAGCGTTGGAACAATCCAGGATTAACTTTACCCCGGAGAGCATGCATCCCTCTCCGGTGCGCTCCGGGGATTCGCTTTTCTTCTCGCGCCGCCATTATAATTCTCTCTCCCCGATTAAAAGTTCACGCGGACGAATGCCGAAGCGCCCAACACGTATCTCCGAAAATGCCCGATGTAGCCGGAAAAAATCATCACGCCTCGCGTCCACGCTGGCGCTCCGCACTTGCGCTCGGACTACTCCTGCTCGCGTCTCTCTGCGGGCCGCTCGCTTTCTCGCAGGTGCGCCGTCAAGTAACGCCTGAGCGCGGCTGGCTCTGGCAGAATCCTCTGCCGCAGGGCAACTCCATCTACGCGATTCGCTTTGCGAAGGATAAGCGGCACGGCTGGGCTGTGGGTAGCGATGGCGCGATTCTCTACACGCGCAACGGCGGGTTCACGTGGGAGCCGCAAGCATCTCCGGCCATGACTACGCTCTACGGGCTTCACGTCATTGACCAGAAGCGAGCCGTGACTGTAGGAGCGCGCGGTCTGGTTCTCACTACGAATAATGGCGGCGAGCGCTGGACTGTGCGCCCCACGTTCGAGGGCATGAAGAACCATCTTTACGCTGTGACGTTCGCGCCGGACGATGTGAGCATGGGCTGGGCTGTAGGAAGCTACGGCCAGATCATCAGGACTGGCGACGGCGGGCGAACATGGGCGGCTCAAGAGAGCAACACTCGCGCGCATCTTTTCTCGGTCTCGTTCGCAAACAAGCGGGCGGGCGCGGCAGTCGGCGATCACGGCACTCTGCTGGTGACAGAAGACGGAGGCCAGACGTGGAAAGCCGGAGCGGTCGGCGGCGAATCCAACGACCAACCTCTTTCGAGCGTCGTCTTCATCAACGAGAAGCGCGCGATAGCAGTAGGCTACAGCGGTCGAATCATTCTCACAGATGACGGAGGCCGGACGTGGACGCCGCACGATTATCTGCTTCATACAGACCTGTTCACAGTCTTCTTCGCGGACGAGCGGCACGGATGGGTCGCTGGCGACGGCGGCGTGGTGCTGGCTACAGGCGACGGAGGCACAACATGGCTTCCCATCAGCGTGAAAACGAACCCGCGCCTTTCGACCATCTTCTTTGCAGATGCTGAGACGGGATGGGCTGCGGGCGGCGATGGGCTTGTGCTCAGAACTGACGACGGCGGCTTTCAGTGGCGACGATTGACGGAAGGCGGGCGCGACGATCTTTCCGACCTCTTCTTTCTGGACGGCGCGCATGGGTGGGCTGTAGGAGCGCGCGGGAAGATTCTCTACACGAGCACGGGCGGAAGGCTTTGGACTGTGCGCCCGTCTAACACGACCGCGCGATTGAACGCGGTCTTCTTCCTGAACGAGAGAGAGGGATGGGCCGTAGGCGAGAAGGGAAAGATTCTTCATTCCGTGACGGGCGGCGTGACGTGGGAAGAGGTCGAGACGGAGTTTCATGAAGATTTATTCGGCGTCTTCTTCACATCATCTGAGCGCGGCTGGATTGTGGGCGAGCGCGGCACGATTATTCACACGGACGATTCGGGCGCGACGTGGCACTTCCAGCATAACGGCACACAGTCGTGGCTGGAAGACGTGCGCTTCACGGATGAGAAGCACGGCATAGCCGTAGGCTCGCAAGGCACTATCCTTCGCACCGAAAACGGCGGCGAGACGTGGCAGCAGGTGAAGACCAACTTGCGTGAATGGCTCTACAGCGCGACCTTCGCAGACCAACAGCGCGGCTATGCCGTGGGCGCGAACGGCATAATCTTAAGAACGGATGACGGCGGCGCAACGTGGAAAGATTTAGAGAGCGGTGTTAACACGAATCTCTTCTCGGTCGCTGCGGCGACGCGCGATGATGTGCTGGTGTGCGGCGATCAGGGTCGCGTGCTGAGAACGCGCGACGGCGGCCAGACCTGGGAGTTGCAGCCAACGATAACCAGTTCGACTCTGTTCGCCATAGCATATCGCGGAGGCTCTGACGCATGGGTCGCAGGTCGTGGCGGCGCAATACTTCGTCGCTCCGGCGACATCGCTACAGTGAGAATCCCCAAGCCCAGAGTCCCGCCCGTTCTTCGCGGCGCTCCAAAGCTTCAGCAGCAATCAGCGCCCGTCATCGACGACGATATACCGCGCGCCACCCCACCGCAGCAGACCAGACGACCTTAGATTAACGAGAGTTCCACATAAGAGAGGAAGATGGAAGACCATCCACGCGCATCACACGAAAAGACTGGCAGGTTTCGTGTCTTTTATAGCAATTCTCAGTTGAGTGCGACTGTTGCGGCAAAGCGTTCAGGTCAGTACCGCCTGAGAGAAGGGATGAATAAGAATGTAGTGAACAGGTCAACATGCAATTGACTCAACCCATTTCATCCCTCATCCCTCATCCCTTCTGCTCCCCGCCCGCTACCGCAGGCGGGGAGTACTGACTTCTTGCTCTCTTTCCGCTACTGAGGGAAGTCCGCAGGTATGAACTCTATCGCCGTTACTTCGCCGTCCGCCTGTGCATGCGCGCCTGTGGCAGCAAGGTAGGAGACGCGAGCGAGGCGAGGTGGGTTGATTGCGCCGCAGGTCATCTCGCCGTGCCCTTCCTGTGTGTAGGTGATTAGCTCAAGACTGTTAGGGCTGCTGCTTTGCAGCTTGAGCGTGCGCCCGTCGCTGAGCTTGAACATAAACGTAACAGCCTGCTGCGAGCAGTCAATGCGTATGAGATGCCCGCGCGCCTGTGATTCGCCCGCGCGCTTCTGTCTGACCCCGTTTTCAAAGCCATGTGGCGACTGGTTCTGCTCCGGGGTAGTTCCCTGCTCGCCTGCCCCGCGATGTCTCAGGGCCGGCGCGCCAGCCACTCCGGTGCTTTCCGAATCATTCGCAGACTGTTGTTGCGATGCCTGCTCGATTGTCTTGATCGTGTTGAGAAGCGAGAGCGCGTGCCCGCGCAGTTGTTCGTCCGAAGCCGAGTTAGCCAGCGGCTCAAGCCATTGCCGCGCAGACTTGTAATCCTGCTTGTGCATGTAAACTTCGCCCAGCATGAGAGCAAGTCCCTGTCTTCCGGGCGCGAGTTGAATCGCGTGCTTCAGCAGCGAGATAGAATCATCTAAATTCTCGCCCGAGACCATTTGGACGAAAGCCAGCAACTCGTATGAGCCTGGGAAGCCGGGCGCAAGCTCTATTGCCCTCTTTAACTCCGCCTGCATCGTCGCCAGAGTTTCCGGCGGGTAACTCGAAACCAGCCCGCCCTCGCTCATCCCCTCGCGGCTGAGCGCCTCGGCGTAATAATAGTGCGCAAGGTAGTTTGGCGAGTTGGCGGCGACAGCGCGCTGCAAAGATTGCGTCGCCTCGTTGAACCTGCCCTGTCGCACGCGCAGCAATCCGAGCGAAGCGTGCGCCATAGCAAGCTGCGGGTCTAGCTGTAGAGCTTTTTGCAGATAGGTCTCGGCATCCGTGCGGTTAGAGTGTAGTAGCAGGTCGCCTAAATAAGCTTGCGCCTCCGCTTCGGAAACGGGCGCGCTCTGCATATCAGTGTCGAAGGTCAGCTTGTTCGGAAATGTGACCACCGTTGATTGAAAGACGTTATTCTGAAGATACTTCTTCAACTCCTTCTCGAAATCTTCGTAGCTGATACCGAATGCGCGCTTGAAAGCCTCTTCGGTTGGAACATGGCTGGCGATAAGATTGAAGAAGTCGTTGAGCTTCGGCAGTCGCTGGCCGTTATTGCCTTGAATCAGGTAATGCACAACAGCCCATGACTCCGCGTAGAAGATGCCTTGCTTCTGGCGCTCGTTGTAGTAGGGCGAGCGTCGGTCAACGGCGAAGAGCGTTCTGAGCGGCAACACTCTTTGCTCACGCAGCAGAAGAACGTGGTTGCTGATGACCTTGCCCAGCATCACCTTGCGATCATCCGAGATGTCGAACGTGCTGTAGTATTCGGCCAGCCCCTCGTTGAACCAGAGCGGCACGCTGCCCACGCTGTCGTTTATGAGCAGGTGAACGTATTCGTGAAAGATGACGTTGAACGGATCGTTTGCGCCCGTTTGCTCCGTAGTGAGCGCAATGTAGTTCACGTCCGGCCCCGCCTGAAAGTAGCCCGCGATGTTGGGGCCGGGCTTGAATGGCTTGAACGAGCTATCGCTTTTGAAGACGATGACGGTTGTGGGCGTGGTCGAATTAAGCTGCGCCTGCGTGAAGAGGCGCAGGAACACGTCGCGGAACTGTTCAAGTCTGGTTGCGACTTTTCGTACGTCGCTGTCGCTCGCATTGCCCACCAGATAAAAGTTCTTCGAGCGCACGCTCGTCCACGTATCCCTTGCCGAAGCGGGAAAGAGCGGAGCGATTGCTAACAGAAACAGGATTGCGCTGAGCGATAGTTTGAGCCGTTTCATAAAGACGTTTCTCCGCACTGTGTTGAAATTAGAGTTTAACCGCAAAGGCACGCTAAGAGTAAGACGCGAAGGAGCGCAAAGAAAACTAATACAGCTAATCTCTCTTCTACCCTTGATTCACATCGTCTCTTAATTCAGCGAAATCTCTCTGGGAAGAAACTCTATGGCGACGACTTCGCCTTCCGTGCTGAGATGCGAGTTGGGCGCGGGGCGATAGGTGATGAAGACATCGTTGGCGGGATTACGTCCGCCGCAGGTCATGATGCCGCGCACTTCCGTTGTGTAGGTCGTAAATCGTATGTGGCGCAACTCGTCGCTGTGAAGTTTGAGTGTGCGCCCCCCTGTCTGAACAACGATGATGACGCCCTGCGCCGACTGCGCGCAATCTATTTTCACCAGCAGCCCGCGCATCTGAGCCTCGCCATCTTCAGCATGTCTGAGTCCTCTGACTAGCTCCACAGGCAAGCCCGTCGCCTCCGCTACTGCGTCGTGCTCCGCAGGGCTTTCGTTCTGAGTTGCGTGCGCCCTCTCTTCGTCCGCAGTCCTTTGCAACTGTGCCAGATAATTTTCCATGTTCCTGATTGTATTCAGCAGCGCCACGGCGCGCTCTCGTACCTGTCTACTGGCTGCGCCCCCCGCGATTGGCTCTAAGACGGCGCGTGCGCTCGTCCAGTCGCGTTTGCGCATGTGAAGCTGCGCCAGCACAAGTTCCAGTTCCTCGCGTCCGGGCGAAAGCTCTATGGCGCGGCGTATGAGCGTGAAGGATTCGTCCAGTTGCTCGTCGCGCACAAGGTTGACGAACGCCAGCAGGTGGTATGATTCCGGGAAATCCGGCCTGAGTTCCATAGCGCGGCGCAATTCAGCGCGCATCAGTTCCGCGTCGTCCGTAGTGTAGCTGTACGCAGTCTGCTCTTCGTCCATTCCCTCGCGGCTCACCGCGTAGGCATACTTGTAATGCAGCAGGTAATCATCGGGATTCTCTGTGACGGCCAGCTTCAAATGCGCGCGCGCCTCAGAGTAACGTTTCTGTTTTGCGCGCACGAGTCCGAGTGCGCAGTGAGCGAGCGCCGAATGTGGGTCTAGCCTCAACGCCTCCTGCAATCGCGCGTCCGCGTCATCCAAGCGTTTGAGATGAAGCAGCAGATCGCCCAGGTGCGCAAGCGCCTCCGATTCCGTTATAGCCCCGCCACGCGCGCCCGCGTCAAATTCCACCCTGCTCGGAAACGTCACCGCGCGAGACGTGTAAGAAGCGCGACGCACATATTCAGCCAACTCCTTTTCAAGCGTCTCAACATCTGTCCCGAATGCTTCGGTGAACGCTTCACCCTGCGGCTTGCCCGCGCCGAGCAACTCTATGAAGCGATAAAGCTCGGAGGCACGCGCGCCATCATTCGCTTGAAGCAGGTAATGAACCAGCGCCCACGACTCCGCATAAAAAATTCCGTTCTTGTCGCGCTCGTTGTAGTAGGGCGAATCCTGCTCTACGGAGAAGAGCGTTCGCAAGGGGATGAGGCCAGTGTCGCGCAAGGTGGCAAGGTGGCTGCGCACTGGAAAACCCAACCACACGCGCGCGCCGTCTTCGCTCGCTCCAACGGTGCTGTAATACTCTGCCAGCCCCTCGTTGAACCACACGGGCACGTCGCCCATTCTGTCGTTGACTAGAAGGTGTACGTATTCGTGAAAGATAATTCGGTAAGCTTCGCCCGCGCGGTGCTCGGTTGAAAGCGTGATGTAGTTTGTGTCCGAGCCGGATTGAAAGAAGCCTGCGGCGTCCGAAGGCCGTCCCCTGTAGAGCGGCTTGTATGGCCTGAATGCCTCTTCAGTTCTGAAGACTATGACGGTCGTCGGCACGCTTGCGAGCGCGCCTTGATTTCCAGAAAGACGCGAGAAGACCTCGCGGAACTGTTCGAGACGAGCCGCCACCTGACGAATCTCGCGCTCGTCCGCGTTGCCTATCAACGTAAAATTCTTCGATACCACTTTCGTCCACGTCTCTCCCGCCACAGCCTCTTTCGCTGGCGCTAGAAGCACAAGCAGAACAATCGAAAAAATTCGGACGAAGCGCTTCATTAATTTCGGATCAGCAAGCGAGGGCTTAAAATATTGACCACAGACGCAAACGAGCATTCAACCCTTTGCGAGCTTAAGTGTTTCCCTTTGCGCCTTTGCGTGAAACCTCAATTTTCTTGAAGCTCAAGTTAATGAGAGTTGAGGTTTCACGCTGTAGAAGCAAAGGAGAGAGCAAAGCTCGCTAAGATTTCTACTCTTTCAATTCGGAACAGCTTTTCGATGAAGCTCGGACAGTAAAGGATGCTGAGACTTTTCTAGCTTCCCTTCTCATCTAACCCGATGGCCGCCGCTTCGTCAACGAGAAACTGCAATTGGCCGTTTGAAGGCTGCACGAAGCGCGCAGGGTACTCGCGCGGGTCTGCCGTATCAGAAAGCACAGCGCGCAAAGCTTCCCGCTTCTTTTCGCCTGCGACTAAAAAGAGCACATTCACGGCGCGGTTTATCAACGGTACGGTGAAAGTCAGGCGCGAAGCCTCCAGCTTTTCAACCCAATTCGCTGCGACCAGTTTCTCTCTCTCTTCGAGCGCGGGCGAGTGCGGAAAGAGCGAAGCCGTGTGCCCGTCTTCGCCCAATCCTAGCAGAATCAGATCGAATTTAAGAGAGCGCGACGCCAGGATTTTTCCAACGACGGCGCTGTAATCAGCCGCAGCCGTTTCAGGGTAGTCCTCGCCTCGCATTCGATGTATGTTCTCGCGGGAAACGCTAATGCGAGACAGCAGCGCTTCATTAGCCATGCGGTAGTTGCTCTCTTCATCATCTGGCGGCACGCATCGCTCGTCGCTCCAGAAAACCTGCGTGCGCGGCCAGACGGAATCATCCGCCGCATCACGCGCCAGACGCTCGTACAGAGCTTTCGGCGTTGAGCCTCCAGAAAGCGCAACGATGAAATCGCCGCGCGTCGTCACCGATCTTCGGGCAATTGAAAGAAAAAGCTCGGCTGCGCGCGCGCTCAAGCTTTCAGCATCGCGCAGCACCTCAAAGCGCGCGTCTCTCTTCTCGAAAAGTCTCAATTCGTTCCGATTATCTCCAGAGCCGCCGATACGGCCTCTTCGTAGATTCTGTCGTGCGCCTGAATTTCAAGCTCGCGCCCAAGCAAGTTTCCAGTGCTCCTGTTTCTGACCTTGAACACACGTTCGCGGCGCGACTCTGCGACCTCGCGCGCGCACGTCTCAAGATAGACGCCATCTTCACTTCTGAGAACTTCAAAGTTCGCGCCCGCATCATCCGCAGTCTCAAGCCGCACGCGCGCGAGTCTCCCGCGCCGCATCTCTGGGCGCTCGACCTGTTTCATCTCGACCGAAATCGTCCGGCCATTCTTTTCCAGAAAGACTCTTTTCCTCGCAGCGTCAACCTCTTCAATTTTCTCGGCGGTCGCTCGCCAGCCCAAACGGCTCGCAAGCCAGCCCACTATCATCAGCGCCTGCGGCGCAATCTCTTCAGGCGCGCTCTCGTGCGATACGTATTCGACCAGAACGCGATTGATGCGCTCAAGATTTGCGCGACTCTCCGGCGCATCGAAAAAACCTGCGAGCAGCGCGCGCCACGCTGTTAATCGCGCCCAGTTCAGATCGCTCACAGCCGCGCTCTCATCCACCTCTTTTTCCATGAACGCGGAGAGCGCACGCACATCTCTGTGCGGCTTGTCGAACATTGCAGAGTCAATCACCACGCGGTCGGCTGCATGGCTCAGTCGCTTAAAACTTTCGTCCGTGAAGTGTTGACGGTCATGCCAGTAAAGGAAAGTCGGCAGGTCTGAAACCAGAAGCGGCACAGCCGCGCTGGGCAATTCGACCGCGAAGCGACCGCGCGCAACCAGCGACACCTGCTCGCAACACAACTGTCTTTCAGGCGCATCATCTTCCATGTCCTGACAAAAAGCCGAGACGAACATCTCTATATCCTCGTCCGCGCCCGCGCTATCCGCGCACATCACCAGCGCACGGCACGGGTGCGTCGAAGAGATTTCGGCCAGCGCCTCATTTATCTCGTCGAGCGCATCTTCCGCAGCCACATAAATCATCAGGTTGAGCACGCGCGCGCGTATCAACGCGCTCTCGTTATCGTCCGCGCGCCCCTCGGCGTTCTGCACTCTCCATAACTCGCTCAACTCGCGCTCGACCGACTGAACATCCAGCGTCGCCGGAACATGGATTTGTTGATGAGTCGTGCGCGTTGATTGCTTCATAAGAGTCTGGAGTCTTAGAGTCTGGAGTCTGGAGTCTGGAGTCCGAGGTCAAAAGCAAAAAACTGTTTTTGACGAGTTGACTCTTAGACTCCAGACTCCAGACTCCAGACTTTTTTCATAATTTCCGCCAGTGCCTTCCGTCCCGCTCAATCAAATCGAAAGCAGCTTGCGGCCCCCACGTGCCCGCTTCGTAGTTAGGGAAATCCGGTGCCGGGTGCTTCCATGCTTCGAGAAGCGGCGTAACAATCTCCCAGCCTCTTTCCGTCATGTCGCGTCGCGCGTAGAGCGTTGAATCGCCCAGCATGCAGTCCAGCAGCAGCCGCTCGTATGCTTCCGGCGTAGGCACGCCGAACGACGAGCCGTAGCGAAAATCCATGTTGACTTCGCGTATGCGCATTGCCTGTCCGGGCAATTTCGCAGAGAAGCGCAAGGTTATGCCCTCGTTCGGCTGAATCCGAATCACCAGCACGTTCGGCTCTACGGGCGCGTCCGATTGCGTGAACAATCTAAGCGGAGCCTCCTTGAACTGAATCGCAATCTCTGTGACGCGCTTGGCAAGACGCTTTCCCGAACGTATGTAGAAAGGCACTCCTGCCCAGCGCCAGTTGTCGAAGTAGAGTTTCAGAGCCGCGAAAGTTTCCGTAGAAGAGTTCGGGTCAACGCCCTCCTCCTCGCGGTAACCCGGAACGGTTTCGCCCAACACATAGCCTGCCCCGTACTGCCCGCGCACAGCAAATTCATCAACTCTATCCGGCGGAATCGGACGCACAGCCTGCATCGCTTTCACCTTCTCGTCACGCACGGCGTTTGCGCCCAAGTTAACGGGCGGCTCCATAGCAATCAGCGACGCGACCTGAAACACGTGATTCTGAATCATGTCGCGCACCGTGCCAGACGATTCGTAGTAAGCGCCGCGACCTTCAACGCCGATTGCCTCGGCATTCGTTATCTGAACGTGCTCGATGTACTGGCGATTCCACAACGGCTCGAAAATGCTGTTAGCGAAGCGGAAAACTAAAAGGTTCTGAACAGTCTCTTTCCCAAGATAATGATCGATGCGATAGACCTGATCTTCGTGAAAAACCTTTGCCAGCTCCTGATTCAAAGCGCGCGCGCTTTCCAGATCGTGCCCGAAAGGTTTCTCTACGATGATGCGCGTCCAGCCACGCGATGCGTTCAAACCGGCCTGCCCCAGTTTCTCTGAGATAATGCCGAAGAACTGCGGCGCGGTCGAAAGATAGAAAAGATGATTGCCCTGCGTGTTGCGCTCACGGTCAATCTTTTCCAAAGAGTCTTTCAAACGGCTGTAAACTTCGTCATTGCCGAATTCGCCACCTATATAAAACAGCCCGCTTGCAAAGCTCTGCCACACCGCGTCGTCAACCGTTTTCTCTTCACCGAACTTTGCTATTGCTTCTCGCATCTGCGCCCGAAACTCTTCGTCCGACATCTCCTGCCGCGCCGTTCCTATGATTGCAAACTCCGCAGGGACAAGGCGCTGCTGCGTGAGACGATAGAGCGCGGGCATCAATTTTCTTCTGGTCAGATCGCCCGTCGCGCCGAAGATGACCAGCGCGCACGGCGGCGCGGCGCGCTCGATGCGCATCCCTGCGCGCAATGGGTTGTCGGTAAAAATTTCTGTCATCAGCTTCTTTATTTCAGCCGCGCCGGATCAAGGGTTATGAAAATGGTACTCTGCCGTGCTCACCTGCCCGCCGTAAAAATTCTCAGCCGTCGCCTTCACCCAGCCGCTCAGAGATTTGAAATGGAAATCGCCCGTGCACATTTGTCGCCAGTCTGCGATGTTTATAGTCATGTCTACAACTCGCTCTGTTTTGGCCTTTCCCGGAGGTAAATTTGTATCAGCAGCTTCAGCTCCCAGCGCTGCGCTCTTCTGTTGGCCCAATTCGCCGGACACGCAATTGACCTGCACTTCTCCTGTGAGGAACAGTCGTTTCACGCCTCCGTTCTTGTCCTTGCCGTCTGCAACGAAGTAAAGGCTCTCGTTTGGCCCGACTGCGCGCGTGACAGGTGCGCTCTGCGGCGTGAGTGTATCAGTTTGCGCCTGAGCCTGAGCATGTAGATTCACGGTCGGCGGCGTAGAATCTGAAGCAGGGATATTGATAACTTTGCCGCAGCCGCTTAAAAGAAGCACTGCTATGAGACAGCCTGCGACTTGCAGGATTACAGACCACCGGGCGAGCCGCGCCGCCTTACCGTATAGTTCGGAGAGCATATTTCTTCTCCTTACAGCTTATTTACCTGATTCCGCCACTTCCTCTTCCCACTTCGTATGAACTGCTCCCAGTTCCGGCTTATCAACTCGTTCGTAAGTATGCGCGCCGAAGAAGTCGCGCTGCGCCTGCGTTAGATTTTGCGGCAATCGGTCTGTGCGATAAGCATCGAAGTAAGCAAGGCTCGCCGCCATCGCCGGAACAGCAACGCCGTGCTGCTGCGCAACGCTCAGGCAGGTGCGCCAGTTCTTCTGCGCGCCCTCCATCCACACTGAAAACTCTTCATCGAGCAGAAGATTCCTGAGATCGGGCGTGCGCTTGTATGCCTTTTTGATTCCGTCCAGAAACTTTGCGCGTATGATGCAGCCGCCCTTCCATATGCGTGCCATCTCGCTCAAATCAATGTTCCACTGCCACTCAATAGAGCCTGCGCGTATGAGATTGAAGCCTTGAGCGTATGAGCAGATTTTTGAAGCATAGAGCGCATCGTGAATGGCCGCGATCAAGTATTGCCCGTCGCCGCTCCATGCTGAAACCTGCGGCCCCCTGATACTTCGGCTCGCTTCGACTCGCTCATCTTTCAAAGCCGACATGAACCGCGCATCCAGCGCCGCACTTATCGTAGAGATTGGCACGGCCAGATCGAGCGCTGTCTGCGAAGTCCACTTGCCAGTCCCTTTCTGTCCCGCTTTATCCAAGATAAGATCAACCAGCGGCTTACCCGTCTCTTCATCTTTGACCCTGAAGATTTCCGAAGTGATTTTAATAAGATAAGAATCAAGAATCCCTTCGTTCCATTTTGCAAAAACATCCGCAAGCCCGGCGGCCTCCATGCCTAACACGCGGCGCAGTATGTCATAGGCTTCGGCTATAAGCTGCATGTCGCCGTACTCTATGCCGTTGTGAACCATCTTGACGAAGTGCCCGGCAGCGTTTGGGCCAACATAAGTCGTGCATGCCCCGTCTTCAGTCTTCGCAGCGATTGCTTCCCATATGGGGCGAATCTCTTCATAAGCCTCGCGTGCGCCGCCCGGCATCAAGCTTGGCCCATGCAGCGCACCCTCTTCGCCGCCCGATACGCCAGAGCCTATGAAACGGAAACCTTCCTGGCCGAGAGCAGCCTCGCGCCTGCGCGTGTCCTCGAAGTAGGAATTTCCGCCGTCAATCAGTATGTCCCCCTTTTCCAGAAAGGGTTTGAACTGCTCGACAGTCCAGTCAACTGGCGGGCCAGCCTTGACCATAATCATTATCTTGCGCGGTCGTTTAATGGATCGCACAAACTCTTCAGGCGTTTTAGTCGCAGTAATCTTTTTGCCATCGCCCACCTGCGCCATAGCCTTCTCTACGAATGACGGATCACGATCCCATACGACTACGGAGAACCCTCGGCTCTCCATGTTGAGCGCAAGATTTGAACCCATCACGCCCACGCCCGCCATGCCTATGTCTGCTTCAGGCATCGAATATTTCTCCCGTTAATTAAGTAAGGATACAAACCTTTGCGTTCTTCTTAGCGACTTGGCGTCTCCAGCGAGAAATCTATCTCACGCAAAGACGCTGGAGGCGCTAAGAGAAGCGCTCAACTTTCAGCCGCGCCTGTTGTTTCTTTAACAAGCTCAAGCAACTTTTCTAAGCCCGCCGTCGCATTCTTTCCTAAATGAAAACGGATTGCGCGGCGGTCTCTTTTTTCCAGGGACGAAAAATCTCCCAGCGCCTGCGCCTGTTTAAGCACGCTGAAGGTGTAAGGCTCGCCGGGAATCTGCAAGTCGGTCGAGTCTTCATCGGTCAGTTGAATGAAGACTCCGCTCGGAGAGCCGCCTTTGTGCAGTTGCCCCGTAGAATGCAGGAATCGCGGGCCGTAGCCTGTGGTCGTCGCAACGTGAAGCCTGTCGCGCAAGTGGGTGCGAATCTCACGAAGCAGATGGTCGTGTTCTTCAGTCTCCTGAATGTAAGCAAGCAGCGCGACGTAATCACCCGCGCGAACGCGCTCCATGTGCGCAGCGATTACGGATGAGAGCGTTGCTGTTTCCGCGTTAGAGAATTTCTCTTCAGCCCAGCCCCTTGTTACGTAAATTTTCAGATCGCCTTCCGAGACAGTCGCATATTGTTCGGGCAGCGCGCCCGATTTCTTGAACTCGTCCAACAAAGCGTTCGTGTTGTCCTTGCTCTCCTGCACGTTCGGCTGGTCGAAGGGATTTATCCCCAGAAACTTTCCCGCAACTGCGGTTGCCATCTCCCAGATAAAGAACTCTGCGCCGAGGTCGTAAGCGTCATCGAGCGTGCGGCGAATCACCGGATGACCAGCCGATTCGATAGCGCGCAGAGCGCCGTCCGTGTCCTTGTTCATCTCGCCTGCATTGATGGCGACGAACAACCTGTCCGAGCCGTAAACACCGGGCGCGCCGAACGGTTCATTCGCAACGGGCACAATCCCCTTGCCTTCCTTGCCTGTGCTCTCTGCAATCAACTGCTCAATCCACAATCCGAGCGACGAGATTGCTCCGCCTGTCACGAGCGTCAATTTATCCCGTCCGGCCTGTGCCATAGCGCCCAGAACGCAGCCCAACCGCACGCCCCTGTTTTCATTCGCCGGAATCGAAGCGCCACATTCTTCCAGAGCCTTTACAGCCCTTGCCAACATCTCGCGCACGTTTAATCCCATCAGCGCGGCGGGAACCATCCCGAAGTATGAGAGCGCAGAGTAGCGCCCGCCTATGTCCGAAGGGTTGAGGAATATTTTTCTGAAACCGTGCTCAGTCGCCTGCCGCTCCATCAGAGTGCCGGGGTCTGTGATGGCTATGAAATTTTCGCCTGCGCGCTCGCCCTTCTCCCGTTGCACACGGTCGTAAAAATATCTGTAGAAGGAGAGCGGCTCGATGGTTGTGCCGGATTTCGACGAGACTATGAAGAGGGTTTTGGAAAGGTTGATGCGCTGCTCGAAAGCGGCGATGGTATCAGGGTCTGTTGTGTCAAGTACAAGAAGCTCCGGGAAATTTTCCTGCCGACCGAACGTGCGCCGGAAGACTTCCGGGCAGAGGCTTGAGCCGCCCATGCCAAGAAGCATCAGATGAGTAAAGCCTGCTTGCTGAATTTCACCTGCAAAGCTTTCAAGCTCCTCGACGCGCTCGCTCATCGTGTGCACGACATCCAGCCAGCCGAGCGCATTTCTTATTACCTTCTGATGCGCCTCTTCCTGTTTCCAGAACGAAGCATCTTTGGCCCAGATGCGTTCAGCGAATCTTTCGTCGTCGGCTCGTCTAAGCGCATCTTCTACGACCGCTCTGAAACCATCGCTCTCACCCTGACGCGGTGTGCTGCTCATCTTTTGCTTTGTCTCCTCTTTTTTTTAGGAAGACAAGCATACAAAGAAAAGGCAAAAGGTAAAAGGCAAAAGAGGCTGGAGGCCAGAGGTTAGTGAAATGCTTTCACTAACCTCTGGCCTCCAGCCTCTAATCTATGGTCTTCTCTATCGCCTTTTAACTTCTTACCTTTTGTCCTGTTTTCAGACTCTCACGCGATGTTCTTTGGCCTCTGTCTTTTCTCATCCTTTCCAGTTGCGTCTAAAAATAAGGGCAAATTCATTAGCGGGCAGACCTCTGAAGCATAAATTTTACGGTGAATCCGATGCAGTTTAGAACGCTGGTGGAACGGATGTCTTGTTGTCCACTCAATAAGTATTCTTCCTTGTTAATACTAAGTGGACAGAAACCAAGAAAATGAAGAGTGGCGAGCTAGAAACACCTGTGAGATTTGAGCCGAATCTATTTTACGAGCGGCTTCTTGAACTGAGAGCCACTAGACCGAAAGCCTTTGAAAGTATCTCGCCTGTTTCAAAGCTGGCGTTGCTGCAATACGAGAAATTGAAGCGCGAGACGGAAGTATTAAGGCGAAGCTAATATGCTGACTGTTTTTCTCGGATGCCTGGCTGCCCTGTTTTATGTTCGCGTGAAGTGGGCTAATCGTCGTGAGCGCATCCATGAAAGAGATAAATTCAAATGGCGCGGCCTCTACATGCAGGAAAGAAAACTTAGAGAGGCCGAGCGCGCGACCTGTCAAAGTTTGCAAATTGATAGTGAGTGGCCGGATACGATTGATGATAAAATAAACGCGATAGGGGGAAAGGGAACTTGAGCGGAGAGATGACAAGAGCGGAACAATGGCGCGAGATGGCGCGCAACCGGCAACCGTCGCCAGAGATGCGCGATGCAATGGCGCTCCTTTTTTCTATCAAGCCTTCTATTTTCGGTGCTAGTGCCGCAGCGCAGGAAATCGGCAAGATGGTGCAAAGCGCCGAAAGTTTTCGGAGGCTCGTTGCGCAGAGCGTTGGGCTAACGATGGTGAAGTCGCTTGAGATAAAGCAGAGCTTTGCGGCAATAGCGGGTCAGTTCATCCTGCCCCACACTGGAATAAACCAGGCCGAAGCCGTGAAAGAGATTAGCGGCGTTGACGTGCGACCGGCAGAGCCTTTAGCTGAGCAGGTAAGCGCAGAGGCGTATGTGCCAGAAATAGAGATGCCACGCACGAAATTGCCTGAGCGTATCTGTCTGCGCGAGGGTGAGCCGTGTGGAGCTAAAGGTTATTACATCAAAGCAAACGAGCGCGGCGATTATATAGTGCTGAGATATTTCAGGAGTGGCGGGCAGCATGAGCATCGTCACGAATTGAATGATTTCATCAAGACTCTACAGCGCGAAGCTGCACAAGAGCGCGCACGATATGAGCGGAATAAGTCTCGACCGCCGCGCGTGTTCAAGGTTAAGAGCGACAAGATACACTGAGACCGGATAACTAAATAAATTTTGGCGTCTGTTCTGATGCCTCGACAGGTGAGATTCACTCTCACTTGTGCGGGGCATTTTTCTTTTGAAAACAGAATCACGGCTCCGACTTGGGGCGCTTGTAATAGAGACACTGAACAGCACCGTTGCTGGTAGTGGCTACAAGCTCCCATCCTTCATCACCGAGTTTATTCATGTCTCTTGATGAGCATGATTCTTTGTATTCCCATTTCTGAGACGTTCGGTTTTGAGCGGCCAGCCCGAACACAAGCGAAGCCGCAACGATTAAAAGCAGCACGAAGTTCTTTCTATTCATGTTTCCCTTTCCGAAAGGTTGAAAGTAGATGAATCAAAACAAAGCGGAAGTAGCACAAAACGACTATACGGAGCAATGGCGCGAGAAGCTAAAGCAAAAAGCGGCAGAGCGCCCGGAGATCACAGGCGAGGTAGAGATAGAAGGCTTTCGTTTCATCGGTCGCCGCATTGACCTCACCCTGTGGTTTGAAAACGGGCGTGTGCCCCACATGCTGGTTGAGGCAACGCTAAAGGCGATGAATGGCGAGGGCGATTCAAGTGTGACAGTTGACGAACAGGTGAACCCTGATGAGTACCGCGCCGCCGTGAACTTTCGCCGTGACGCTATCTGTAATGCCGTGAAAGTGCCTCAAATCGTACCCGGCTTTGTTCGCCCGGATACAAAGGACGCAATCAGTTATTTCGAGTTCACGGAAAACGCGCCGGAAGTGGCAGACGGCATAGTGAAGTGGGTTCTTCATGGGCAGCCCGGCTTACCTGTCATTCTAAAAAACGGAGGGGAGACTACCGTTGATGCGGTAGCAAGCTTTCGTCAGCGCGCAGCGCGCGGGTCATCTTCTGTCTCTGGCGCTCATGGCAAATCAACACGGCGTAAGGGCAAGCGCCGTGTACGGAATAGAGGATGAAGTTATTGCGCTCGCGCTTGATCTAGCAGCTTCACAATGCCTCTGGCTTTCCGAGGCGAAGCGACAGGCAAAGCGTGACGCATTGATGCTAAGAGGCCAGATGCAAGTGTTAGCTTCCGCGTTCGGCGTAGAACTGCCACCTTTTGAATTTGATGAGGGCGAGCGGCACACTAAGCACAGAAGCGCGATGGCGCAGCAGCCCTTCAACCCGTCAAGCCTTGCGGCGAATCGCACCGGCATGGATGAAACGGGGCATGGCAGTATTTGGTGGAAGACACAACCAACGCCGAGGGTAGTCAGTTTTGATGATAAGGACGTGCTTTAATGGGAGACAGCGCCACTCTAACATTTGAGCTAAAAGTCAAAACCGCACAGGCGCGGCAGGAGTTCAGGGACTTCCGCTCTGAGATGGTCAGTGAGATCAAGAAGTTGGTCTCTCAGTTTCCGGGGCAAGATTCCCTCTCCGGGTTTTCAGGCGCGATTCGACAGACAGCACGGCTGGCGACCGCCGATTTCACCAGCATCTCAGGCGCGGCATCTGGTACAGCCGCAGGCTTAGGGTTGATAGCTGGCCCCGGTGGAATCGCTGCTGCTGTTATCGCTTCGGTTTCTACGGCGGCAGTAGGCGCAGTCACCAGCCTTTACGCTCTGGCGCAAAGTGCTGCCAACGTGGGCGATGAAATCTACAAGGCACATCTTAGAACACAGCTTTCCACAGAATCATTATCAGCCCTTCGCGTTGCTGCCAGAGAGAACGGCATTGCATTTACTCAGGTAGTAAGTGGAATTGATAGATACCTGAAAAATGTTGATGAAGGCGCACTCGGTAATAAGAGACTGGCGCAGTCCTTACGCGATCTTGGCATAGATGCACAGAAGGCCGCACAGAATCCACAGGCCGCAGTTGAACAGCTAATTAAAGCGTGGAGTCAGTTAGCGCCAACGGCTGACCGCAACGACGCAGCGATCAAGCTAATGGGAAAGTCGGGCGATCAGCTAATCCCCATGCTTGATGCTCTGGGTGGAAGTCTACAAAGCGCAACGAGACGCGCGCAGGAATTGGGCGAATCATTTGATGAGAAGACCTCTGAAGCCGCGCACCGCCTGACTGTTGCGACAAACGATCTGTCGGCGGCGTGGGAAGGGTTAAAGGTTGCTCTCGGTACTCAAGCCATAGCAGACACAACGCAGATTGTTGAGGGTCTAACTAAAGCTATTGAAGATAACCGTGAATCATCGAAGTGGCTAATAGACATACTCAAAGACGTGGTTCAGTGGATGCGTATTCTTTGGGATGCCTCCGTTTTGCTCACAGCGCCTTTCGTTACCACAGGCGCGTTAGTTCTCACGCTGGCCGAAGATTTAGCTGCATTAGGTCATGCCATAAGTTCTTTACTAACGGGAGACATTGAAGGATTAAAGCAGGCGTTTGTGGAAGTGGAGAATGCCGGCGCGCGGCTTCAATCAAGATTGCAATCTATATCGGATACGGCGGGCATGGCCGCGAATGATATAGCAACCGCAATCGGCTGGTTGTCGGGTGCGACCGCACAGGCCGCACAGTCAACAGGTGTAGAGAGAGGAAGCGGCGCGGGTGGTTCTCTTACACGCTCGGATATTCGCCGCATCATGGGTGCGTCTTACATTCCACAGCCGGGCGATGCTGGCTATGCTGGAAACCTCCACCTGACACCCCGCGCAGGTGGTAGTCATCAGGCAAGCCAGGAAGATCAAGAGACGCGGGCGCGTATTAAAACGCTCGAAGTGCAGGCGAAAGCTGCGCAACGAATCTACCACGAAGAGGCGGAAGCGATAGAGCGTGAATACAAGTTACGCGCTCTTGCTTTAGATCAATACGTCCAACGAGAAACCGCCGCCGCTACGAAGGTGCGCGATGCAGAGTTAAAGACAATAGACGCGGAGATCACAGCAGCCGAGCACCTGAACAAGTCGCGTGACCGCGAGGTAAAACTTGCGGAGCTTCGGGAGCGCAGAGCAGCGACAGTCGGTCAATTCAACGAGCGAATCCAGAAGATAAACGACCACGCCGGAGAAGAAGAGTTAATCACTCTGCGCGCTCATTATGAGTCCCTATTAAAACTCGGTAGTGAATATGACAGGCAGAGAATAGACGCCCTCCAATACGCAGAAAATAGACGGCTGATTTCAGCAGAGACGGCAGAGCACCAGATGGGACAGATACGCCTTGCCGCTCTCGACAGGCTAAGAGATCAGGTGCGCGATGAATTGCATTTGATGGATGAGCGCTCAGAAGCTTACAAGCGATTACATCTGAGACTTGAAGAGATAGCAGCCGAGCGTGCCACGTTAGAACAGGAAACCAACCGAAAGATTCAGGATGCGCGCCAGCAAGACATTGAACGTCAGCGGCAATTCAACGAGCAGATGTTCAAGCTTCAGACGGACGAACTACAAAACGCGCTCGAAGTGGGACAGGCGAGAATTGAGGACATGAAGCGGCACAATGCCGACCGCAATGAAATTATCGGCGCGCAGTTGAGGTTTGATTTAGATTCCGAACAGCTACGCCACAGCCAAGCAATGCACGCGCTTGAGAACATGGAGACGGAAGATTTACGCCAGGCGCACGGACTTGAGCAGTTAATAAATGTTCTAAAGCACTACCACAATTTGATTGAGATTGAAGACCAGCGCCACGCAGATGAGCGCCAGCGAATTTATGAGCAGTCATACACACAACAGAATCAAGGTTTCTTTAGCGGTGAGTTTCGCGGCGCGCTGCCTCAGTTTGACGATGCCGGAAACATTACGGAGAAAGCTAGCGCGGGGAAAAATGCTCTTGCCGGGCTGTCAGCCGCGATGCGTGATTTCAAGAACATGGGCAAGCAAGCTTTCGGCTCATTTGCTGAAGGCTTAGGCCAAGTTGTAGAAAACTTTGTACTGCTCGGCACTACCGGCCCCCATGCGCTCCGAAAAGTCACGGCCAGCGTGTTAGCTGAGCTAGCAAAGCAAGCGACCGTGAAAGCTTTGATGGCTCTGGCTGATGGCTTCGTCCACCTGTTCACCGATCCGCCACAAGCGGCGGCGGATTTCACAGCGGCGGCGATTTACGCGAGCATTGCTGGTGTCAGTGCTGCTTTGGGCAGGCAGACCGCAGGCGACCTATTCCAACAACAGAGCGCAGGCACGGGTGCGGCAACAGGTTCAAGCGGTTTCGGCGGCTCTACAACAAGCAGTAGCCAGCCACAGGTGACAGAGATTAACCGCACACAGGCGGCGCAACCTCTAATTATTCATTTAATCCACGAAGTGAAGTCAAACGACTCGCACATAGTTAAGACGATCACTCAAGATATAAAGCTAAATGGACAGACGAGACAGGTTATTCTTTCTCACGCGACGGGTGGCTGACAGGCGAGAATGCTAGAAGGTGGTCAGGTAGTATTTTAGCCAAAAGCTTCAAATAAATAACGAGTAAAGCGTGCGAGATAACGAGTAAAAGCAACGAAAGAGCAGTGAAAGAATCAGCACCGAAAATAACGAGTATTCCAAGAAGATAACGAGTAAGTAACGTGGGGCGCTCTAATATCTCAAAAGTCGGCAAGAGGTTTTCAAGCGAGTATCAACCCGCAGGGCGTGGCCGTCCCAAAGGCTCACTCAACCGTAAGACCATCCTTAGAGCTTATCTTGAGGCCAGCACTCCACCAGCGCCCGAAGAGGTTATACAGGCAATCATTGAAGCTGCGCTCGGAAAGAAAAAGCGAAAGGGCCTCCGGCCCGATACTTGACAGCTAAGGCTTGAGCCAAAAGGCTAATGATAGATTTTGATAGACTTTGAAAGACTCTGGCAACAATTTAGAGGCTAAACACGATGCTGCTATCACGGCGCTTCTTTCAACGCGCACCGTTAGAGCCGCAGCTAAAAAGGCTAATTTGTCAGAGCCTACGCTTTATCGCTTGCTACAGTCGGAAGATTTCAAGACTAAATATAGAGCCGCGCGCCGTGAGTTGGTAGAGAATACGATTTCACAGTTGCAGCGTGACGGACAGGACGCAGCTACGGCCTTGCGCCAGATCGTTAAAGATAAGAAAGCACCGTCAAGTGTGCGCGTGGCAGCCGCACGGGTGATTCTTGAGCAAGGAATCAAAGCGGTTGAGTTGATAGACCTTGAGGAAAGAGTCAAACACCTGGAAGAGATAACGAAAGGCAGCAAGAGATGAGCATTCAAAGCAGAGTGCAAAAACTTGAAGAGGCGAGCGGCGCGAATGAGCCACAGCTAAGTAGCTCGGCGTGGCGCTCAACCTATCAGACAATCATTAAAGTTTACGGTGACGCCCACAAACTGCGGACGATGAAGCTATTCCTTCGCTCGCGGAATGCTTGGGTGTTATCGCGGAGGTTGTAGTGGACCCAAGAAACTGGACAGTAGACGAAGTTAAATCTAAAGTCCAGGAAAGGGGTCCCTACGATGAACAAACGCAGAACATTTAAGTCTGAATTGAAGGC